>Ga0207151_1128_pt1 | contig 17678 bp, 14 predicted proteins | sample Alteio_BWMinHeat_29_FD_153523 | JGI IMG/M metagenome (GOLD analysis project Ga0207151, IMG submission 153523) | Enriched cells from forest soil in Barre Woods Harvard Forest LTER site, Petersham, Massachusetts, United States -... | ecosystem: Environmental > Terrestrial > Soil > Temperate forest >... | reverse complement strand
GGAAGGTAGATCGCGGGCACGATGTTCAAATACCCGGAGGATTCGCCCGGAATGCCGCCGCCGTCGGGCGCCGAGCAGCCGTCGTCAATGACCGGCGCATCAGGCCTGAGGTGCAAAACTTTCCCTGTGCGGTAATGATACTTGTCCTCGCCGGCATCGTTCTTGGAGTGCTGTTCCAGATGCTTGGCGACTTCAGACTGATCGATGACGGAAACGGTGGCGTGATGAACCACGCGGCGGTCGCCGGGGAGCACTTCGGCGGCCTGTATCCATTTGTCTTCCGCGAAGTTTGTGGGCAGATAGATATATTCGTAGTCGTCTTGAGCGGTTTTGGACACCAAGAACTCAGGGATGGTTAGGACCACGTCCGGCGTGATATGCCAGCCTGGCGTAGGGACGGAAGCAGGTGACAGATTCTTGGCTTCGCCTTTTTTTGTTCCGTTTTTTACCCAAGCATCGATGACGGCGATGTCTGCGTCCGTCAAACGAGCGTCATTCGTGAACTCCCCGACGGCAGGATCGGCATGCCACGGGGGCATCTTGCGTTGAACGACGCTCTCTCGCATCATCCGCGCAAATGGGAGAACTTCCTCGTACGTCATGAGCGACATAGGAGCGATATCATTCGGGCGATGGCAGACCACGCAGTTTCTTTCGAGAATGGGCGCTACGTCTTTGCTGTAGGTGATTTCTGCGTTTGACGAGGTGTCGTTCCCTCGGATCGCTAATGCCATCCCAAACAATCCAATGGAGAAGAGAATTACGACGATGAACCGCAGACCCATAGTAATTTTGGCTCCACAAACGAACCAAGGGCGCATTTCCTGACGGCATTCCCTGCTGAATTCTACACCACTCCAGCGCTTCCGGGAGGAACGTTTGCGCCAAGGGCCTGGATAGCACCGCGCATAAATACCTAGTAGATGTCTCTCGGACTATTTCCGCGTTGCACGGAATCCGGTGCACCCGCCATGTATCTCACTTTGGCGAATTCGCTGTTTTTTAAGTTACTGGCGTTTAGTAGAATCAGCAGGTTAAGTTACAGGGGATCAGCGGGACTCAGAATTCCGGCTCCCCCATTATTGAGCGTTCTTAGCTCGCGGGCCTAAACACGATGGAGAAGATCAGTCTCGAGCGAATCGCCCGCATTAGAGGTTGACGGAATCTTCTTTGTCCCGAGACCGCCAGTTCTTCGAGCCGGGCTTTCGATTTTAACGAACTAAATGACTACGCCGTTTGTTGATCTCGCTTCTGATCCTCCTGTTCGTGGCTTCTTGCACGAGCCTTCACAGCCGACCGGCGGCACAATCGTGCTTACGCATGGCGCCGGTGCAAACTGCAAATCGACGCTGCTGGTCAAGATGTCCGATGCTTTGGCTGCATCCGGCTTCGCCGTGCTACGTTTCGATTTGCCATTTCGCTCCGAGCACCCGCACGGGCCGCCCTCGCCCGGCAGCGCCGTCAGGGACCGCGACGGTTTGCGGCGAGCGGTTGCGCTTATGAGAGAGAGAGAAAGCGGCCCCATATTTCTGGGCGGCCATTCCTACGGAGGACGGCAATCTACCATGCTTGTTTCGGAGGATTCGCAGCTGGTCGACGGGTTGCTGCTTTTCTCCTATCCGCTGCATCCTCCGCGAAAGCCTGATCAGCTGCGCACCAGCCATTTTCCTAAGCTAAACAAACCCGCGTTCTTTGTCCACGGCACCCGCGATCCCTTCGGTACGATTTCTGAAATGAAATCCGCCCTGAAGCTGATCCCGGCATGGCACATCCTCTTTGAAGTCGAAGGCGCAGGCCACGATCTGCTGATCAAGAAAACGATTGGCGAATTGCCTGTCCGCGTGTTGAGCGAGTTTCAGACGTTCGTTAAAAGATGCGCTGCGTAGTTTCCTTACCAAGCACGGACGGGGCCGGCTGTTGTGGGCTTGCGACCGCCTGGACTCAGAGAGCGGCGCGATACTCTCAACCACAGAATCTTTCTGCCGCGCGGGCTTTGGCTCGGGCAGCAACTTCCTCATGACTCTTTGGGCGGCGAAGTGCTTTCGATTCCATCCCCTACCGCCGGAAACGCGGCTTCGTTTGTCTCGGACAGATTGGGGAAAGGAAGGCGCTCACAGGTGTTCAGCCGTGACCGGCGCATCAGAATGGAAAAGGGGAAGTTCCCGCAAATTGCTTCTTACGCCGATCGTTGTTGGCCGCGGGCTAGCGGTTCAGCGGCTGATGGCAAACGCGGTTCGATCCTAGGAGTCTGTCGCCTTGATCTGTTGCGAAACGCTTGGCCTCGAAGGCGCGGACTTCTGCCGTGGTTATGTGACGATGCGACTTATGTGACGTAGAGGCAGAGGAAAGCACAAGGCGCGTTTCTGTCTGAAAAGAAGGTCACATAATTTGCAGCAGTTTGAACTCGGCGTCGTGACTCTGAATGAGTGTAATAGAGATTTTTCGTTAATTGACAAGAACGGGACTAAAATAGCTGCTGATCGCGGCGTCCGCCAAGACTAAATTTGTTTCGCTAACAAGGGCCAGGCTGAACCGTCGAAATGGCGTGGGGGGTGGCTTCAATGCTGCGTAATTCCCGTCGTGTGGCTGGTTCGCTGCCGGCCTTTTGTTTGTTCTCGATTCACCTTGCCGCGCAGAACATAGCGCCACCGATTCCGCAGAAGCTGACAATACCTTCCAACATCTTGAACGAAGACCGCGTTGTTTGGGTTCGCACTCCGCAGAATTACGAGAAGACTAAAGGGCCATTTCCTGTCCTTTACCTGGTGGATGGTCCCAGCCACATCAATCTGGTGGCTAGCACCATGGACTTTCTTGCGCTGGGCGACCGCATGCCGCCGCTGGTCATTGTTGGCATTGCCAACACCGACCGCACGCGAGACATGACGCCCAGTCACGCGGATGAGAAAAATGCCGATGGCACAGTCCATGCCGACCCCACCAGCGGCGGAGCCGATCACTTCGTCGATTTCATCCAGAACGAACTCATGCCGGAGATTGCACGACGCTACCGCGTTGCGCCCTATAAGATTTTCGCTGGACACTCTTTCGGCGGGCTCCTGGCGGTTCACATCCTCATTACTCGACCCGATATGTATCAGGCGTATATCGCGGCGAGTCCCAGCTTGTGGTGGGACAATCAAAGCACCCTGCACCGAGCACAAGACTTCTTCGCCGCACACACTGAACTCAACAAAACGTTTTTCTTCGATTTAGGCAATGAGGGCCTGCAAATGCGTAGCCCATTCGACGCCTTGCAGAAAACTCTGACGGATAAAACGCCGAAGGATTTTCGCTGGAAGTCGGCGATCTACCCCGACGAGGACCATGGCTCAAGCGTGCTGCGTGGATACTATGACGGTCTGCGGGAGGTTTTTCTTGATTGGCATGCGCCGACCGATCACGATGGCAAGATCATAGGCGGACTTCAGGGGCTGGAAGCGCACCACCGCGAACTCTCCAGCCGCTACGGTTATGAAATTCCTCCGGCGGAAAATACCATGAACAATCTCGGCTACCAACTACTCGGAGAAAAGAAGGTTGCAGAAGCCATTGTTGTCTTCAAGCGCAACGTGGAACTTTACCCCGCGTCCGCCAATGTATATGACAGTTTGGGTGATGGTTACGAAGCTGACAAAAAATTAGACCTGGCGACAGAAAACGTTCAGAAGGCTGTCGAAGTCGGGACTAGGATCGATGATCCGAGCCTTGCGGCATACAAGGAACATTTGAAGCGATTGATTGCGAAGGCGAGCGCCTCGGGAAAGCTTGGCGCGCCCGTCACCCACTAATCACCTTGTTCCGTTATGCGGGGTTTTTTTTGCGGAATCAATGAGTGTAATAGCGATTTAACACCAACTATCTGCGTGGATTCACCGCTATGGCATCCGTCGCGTCTTTGGGGTTGTATCGGACGACAAAGCTGGATACAGGACAGGAGGACATCCTTTGCCTGACAACGCTCTCCTCAAAGAATGAATAAGCTGCAGCCCAGAGGAGGTACTCCTTGCCATTTGCAACGTACTTCAGTTGGCACTCGCCATAGTAGATTTTGGTAGGCGATGACTTGTCTGTGTCCGTAATGACGCGAGTAGCTACAGGCTTGCCCTCAACCGAGGCCCAGGGTGGTTCCTGCAGAGTGGCGATCGCCTCCTTGGCTGCTTGCGACACTGGACCCAGCCCGTCAAAATGAATTCTCTGGTCATCGTTGACCAAAGCGCGAATCCTAAGCAGAGCTTGCTTCGCATTCAGTGTCTGAAGCGCATAGATAGCAAGCGCACGCATGTCTGGGTTCTCGTCGCCCAGTGCCTCGATCAACGGCGGAATCGCTGACTTGTCTCCGATCTCTCCCAACGACCAGGGCACGATGTCGTTCACATCCGGGTCCTTCAACAGTGGAATCAGAATGGGAACCGCTCGTGGGTCCTTCAGATCGCCCAGGAGATGCGCGGCAAAGTAGCGGTCGGCTCGCACTGGATTGATCGTCGATCCTCTGATCTCGCGTCCGTTTGTAGATTTGTCATTGAGGATATCTACGATGATTTGGAACCCACGGTGGTCTCCAAGGCCCGCAAATACCAGGGCGGCATTCCCTCTGACCATTCTCTCTTCATCGTTCAGATAAGGCTCAAGTTCAGGCAGAACGCTGGAATCCCCTAAGGCCACCAGTTTCGTCGCAACGTCTACCTGGAAAGACGCGTTCCGCTCAGCCTTGAATTGCCTCACCAGTTCACCGGCTGCTTCGTGGTTTCGGTTCTGTGCGGCGATTGGAGGAATTGCAGCCAACAGGAGTAGTGAAAAAGCCGAAATATGTAGAGCGAATACTTTCATAACTCAGGAGTACTTAGCTAGGAACGGCCAGCTGACTTTCGCACCTTGGAAGAGGCCAGGCGCTGTCGCGCGTAGCCACACCAGGGGCTTGCGGGGTCCAGCTTGACATACGCTTCCCAATTCCGCCGTGCTTCGTTGTGCGCGCCCAGCTTTTCGCATACAAAGGCCAGGTTGTAGTGGGCGTCCGGGTAGCTTGGATCGAGGCGAACGGCATGGCGTAGATGCAGCCGAGCCGCTTCCAGTCTTCCCACCTCTTCCAAAACGCTCCCGAGATTGAAGTGCGCCAAAGCGTTTTCTGGATCCGCCTGCAGAGCGCGCTCAAAGTATTCGGCCGCTTTTTTGAGGTTGCCTTCTTCGTAGAAGAGGGTCCCGCAGTTGAGCAATGCGTCGAGCTTTTGAGGATCAATGCACAAAGCGTGATCATACGCGTCGATCGCTTCGGCTCGTGTCTCACCGCCCACGTCATACTCGAGCGCGGTGGCAAGCCATTCGTCGGCATTCGGCCCGGGCTTAGCAATGACGCGCACTTGTTCGCGCAGTTCGCTAGTTTCAAAGTTCAATGCAAACTGTCCTGACAGCGGCTCGAGGCGGGCCCCGCCATGCTCTACGAGGATGTCTTTTCCATCGGAAAGAACGCGCAGCTCCGCCAGTGGGGTGTACACGTGGGAGAGCTTCTCGCGAAGGGCCACCAAAGCGTGCCGCAGTCGGCTGGCGGGCACTCCTTCTTCAACCAGTTGCTTGACCGTGCGAAGGCCGATCAGATCGCGGAAGTCGTAAAAACGGCTTCCTTCCTCTTTTCGAGGAGAAACGAGGTGCAAGCGGTCCCAGTAATCCAACTGCTTCCCGGTCAGACCCACGATCCGCTGCACGTCTTCCGAGCTGAATCTGTTCATTGCACCCATTGGAAATTAGCCGACGGCTTTTTTCCCCGCCTTTTTCTGAATCACCGGAACTGGCTGAAGGGCGCGAGTCGGCGGCTTTTTCCCCACCGGCGCCGCTGAAGTAGCAGCAGGAGCCTGCTTTTCCGCAAGGCTCTTTTTGAGAGCTTCCATCAAGTCGATCACCGGAGCCATGTGCGGCTGGGCCACCTCAGTTACTTCCTGGCCCTTGAGCTTGGCAGCGATCATCGTCCGAACGTTCTCTTGATACTCGTCGCGATATTTTTGCGGTTCGAAGGGAGCCGCGAGGCTCTGGATGAGTTGCTCGGCGAGCTTCTTTTCTTGATCTTTCAGCTCAATTTTGTCGGTTGGCACAGCCTCAGCCGCGCGAATCTCATTCGAATAGAACATGGTGTGCAGCGTCATACCCTTGCTGCCAGGTCGAATAATCACGATGTGTTCGCGCTGATGCATGGTTAGCTTTGCGATGGCCCCGTAGCCGGACTCTTCCATGGCTTTCATCAGCAGTTGGTAGGCCTTCACTCCGCCGTCTTCCGGAGTAAGGTAGTAGGACGAGTCGAAGTACAGCGGATCCATCTCATCCAGCTTCACGAACTCCAGAATCTCCATCACGCGCGCCGAAGAAGGTTCGATCTTGTCCAACTCTTCTTCGCTGAACAAAACGTATTGATCCTTTTCGTGCTCGTAACCTTTCACGATCTCCGAGCGCTCCACATTCCGGTTGCAAACCGGGCAAAACAGCGGCTGCTTCAGCCGCGAGTGGCACTCCTTGTGGAGCTGGTTGAAACTGATTCGTTCCCCGCGCGCCGCGGCAGACATCCGCACAGGGATCGAAATCAATCCAAAGGTAAGGTGGCCTTTCCAGACGCTCGTGGCCATTTTGAGCACTCCTTGAGCAACGGCTTGAAACCGTGCATGAGACTATAAGATTAGCCGCGCTCCGAGGCGAGAGGCAAGATGAATTCTTAATTGTTAGTGTATCAGCCAGCTATTGGGGGGACGGGCAAACCTGCGGCCTCCGGAATTCTCTGGGATAGAATGCCTCCATGGCTAAACTGGAAGAGTACCGCAAGAAGCGCCGGTTCGACCGGACTCCGGAGCCCGCGGGCAAAGAGGCCGAGCCTGGCGGTGAACATGTCTTCGTCGTGCAAAAGCATTCGGCCCGACGCCTTCACTACGATTTCCGTTTGGCCATCAATGGCACCTTGAAGTCCTGGGCAGTGCCGAAGGGTCCTTCTCTCAACTCCGCTGACAAACGCCTGGCGGTCGAGACCGAAGACCATCCTCTGGAGTACGGCGGCTTCGAAGGCAAAATTCCCGAAGGCAGTTACGGAGCCGGAACCGTAATGGTTTGGGATCGCGGCACGTTTCGTCCCGAGGGCAACCTCGACGCCGCGCAACAACTCCAGAAAGGCGAAATCAAATTCAGCTTGAACGGCGAGAAGCTGCGTGGCAGTTTTGTCCTCGTCAAGCTGAAACGCAGCGAAAAGGGCAACGAATGGCTGATGATCAAGCACAAAGACGCAGCGGAAGATCCTACCTGGAGCGTTGACGAGCATGACGGCTCCGTTCTCACCGGGAGGGTGCTCGACGAAATCAACGAAGAGCTGCCGCCCAAGCGAAGTCCAAGCCCGCTTCGCCCGGACGAGTTGCAAGACGCGTGCAAGGCCAGTATGCCTTCCCGTCTGGAACCGATGCTGGCGACACTTGCCGACCATCCGTTTTCCGATCCCAACTGGCTCTTCGAGATTAAGTGGGACGGCGTTCGCGCGCTCGCCTGGATGGACGATGGCAGCCTGACGTTGCGCGCGCGCAGCGGCGCCGACATCACCGGGCGCTATCCCGAACTCGCCTCTCTCCCCAACGCTCTCTCCGTGCGCCAAGCAGTCCTTGATGGAGAAATTGCGGCCCTCGATGCTCATGGCCGCAGCAACTTCGGGCGCTTGCAGGAACGCATGCACGTGCGCGCTCCCGCCGACAACCTGGTCTCGCGCGTGCCCGTTGTTTTCTTCACTTTCGATCTGCTCTATTGCGACGGATACGATCTCCGCAGGTCGCCGCTCATCGAACGCAAGCAACTCCTGCGACGCCTGCTCCACACCTCCGAGAAATTTCGTTTCTCCGATCATCAACTGCAACACGGAAAAGAACTCTTCGAGCTGGCAAAAGACACCGGCCTGGAAGGCATCGTCGCCAAGCGACTCGATAGCCCCTACGTTTCCGAGCGCAGCATGAATTGGGTCAAGCTGAAAGTAACCAAGACTCTCGACGCCGTCGTCGGCGGTTGGACCGCTCCCCGCACCGCGGCTATCCCTCTCGGCGCACTCCTGTTGGGCCTCTATCGAGGGAAAAAGCTTCGCTTCATAGGCCACGTCGGTACCGGTTTTGACGGCAAGAAGTTGCAGGAACTCAGCGGTAAACTAAAAAAACTGGCATCTTCTTCCTGCCCATTTGACGTCGTGCCGGAAACGAACGAAAACCCTTCCTGGGTCTCGCCGGATCTGGTCGCGCGCGTCAAGTTCAGCGGATGGACGCAGGAAAATGCCTTGCGCCATCCTGTCTTCATCGCGCTTCGCGAGGACGCCCGTCCCACAGATTGCCAATGGCAAACCGAGGTCGCCCCAGCCAGCTCCCCGGCTGCCGTTGCTGCTCCCACCGTAGTTCGCGCTCCCGAGGTCGTCGGCCAGGTGATCAGCAAGAACGCGCACGTTGAAGCAGAGTTGTTCGACGGTCGCGCAGAGACGATTACCATCGAGCTTGACGGCAAACGCCTACGGCTGAGCAACCTGAACAAAGTCTATTTTCCAGAATCCGGCTACACGAAACGCAACCTTCTGGCCTACTACTACCAGGTCGCCGACCTCATCCTCCCTTTTCTGCGCGACCGACCTCTGGTTTTGCGCCGCTATCCGGACGGAATCAAAGGCCAGGCTTTCTTTCAAAAAGACGTACGCGAAGGCCTGCCGGAATGGTTTAAGACCGTCCCCGTGGATTCCGAAGGCAAAGGGAAGGAAATCCACTATGCCACCGCCAACGACCGCGCTTCCCTTCTCTTTTTGACCGGCCTCGGTTGCATCGACCACAATCCGTGGTCCACGCGCCCTGCCGACCTCGAACATCCGGACTATTTCTTCTTTGATCTGGATCCCTCTGACGGCACGGAATTTCCCGTTGTGGTTACGATCGCGCAAGCGCTTCACCAAGCGCTGGAGGAATTGCAGGTCGCTCATTTCCTCAAGACATCCGGCGCCACCGGCTTCCACATTTACGTCCCCGTCGAACCAGTCTACTCCTACGAGCAGCTAAGAACTTTTGCAGAGATTGTTGCTCGCACGGTGACCGCTGAGCACCCCAATCTTGTAACCAACGAACGCACTGTCGCGCGGCGTCTCCCCGGTCGCGTCCTGATCGACGTCCAGCAGAACGCCCATGGCCGCCCGCTGGCCGCCGCTTATTCCGTGCGCGCCTTTCCCAAGGCCCCCGTTTCCACTCCAGTTCTGCCACGCGAGCTGCGGACAAGCCTCCGGCCTGAAACCCTCAACATCAAAACAATTTCAGCCCGTTTAAAAGAAAAAGGCGATCTCTGGGCCGATTTTTGGAAAAAACCTCAGAGGTTAGAAGACGCCGTCGAGCTTCTCAGCAAACGCATGCCCTCGAGACCGAAGAAGCCCTAATCGGCAATCGGCCGGCAGCCGCGTCCAGATGTTTGCCTTTTCGAGAGCGCAGTCGCTGTGTTTAAATCCCAAGGTCGGAGGGTGCGCCATTCCTCGCGCAGGCCAGCTACTCGTCGGGACTTCTGGATACTCCTATAAGGAGTGGAAGGGGAACTTTTACCCCGAGAAGCTTCCGGATCGCGAAATGCTCGCCTTCTACGCCAAGCAGTTCTCCACGGTCGAAATCAATCACAGCTTCTATCGCATGCCCACCGAGTCCGCGCTTTTGAATTGGGCCAAGAGCGTCCCCGAACGCTTTCGTTTCGCTTTGAAGGCCAATCAGCAAATCACCCACATAAAGAGGCTCCGCGACTGCGAAAGCACGCTCAAACGTTTCCTGGAAGTAGCCAGCGTACTCCAGGACGGCGACCACCTCGGCCCCATCCTTGTACAACTCCCGCCCACTTTCAAATTTGATCGTTCCCTCCTGGAAGGTTTTCTTGCCCTCCGCCCGCCCGCTTTCTTTTTTGCCTTTGAGGTGCGCCACCCGTCTTGGTACACCGAGGAAACCTACGCCGTCCTTCGCCAGCACCAGACGGCGCTTTGCCTTTCCGAGACCGAAAAGCAAACGCCTCCTGACGTAATCACCGCCCCTTTCACCTACGCCCGCCTGCGCCTGGAAAACTACACGCCGAAACAGCTGAAAACCTGGAGACAGCGCCTTGACAATTGGCTCGACCAAGGGATCGATGTCTATGTCTACCTGAAACACGAGGACGCCGGCAAAGCGCCCGCCTATGCCCGCCAACTCCTCGGAAAAACGACCTGACACAGAACTGCTGCACGTTCCACACCTTAATCCCCTAAATCCCCTATTGCGCTCCTAGAAATCTCCCGCCCAACCGCCCCACCCGTTTCCCCTTTGCCTGCATCAGAATAAAGCGGGCCGCTTGGGATCCGCCACACACCCTGCCCATTCGTCTCATTCGGCTCGGGTTACTTACGCTCGATAACCCCTGAAAGGACAACCTTCGATGAAACGACTTCTTTTCCTTAGTCTGGGAGTATTGGTTTTGGCCGTCCCGTCGCGCGCTCAGTCGTCCGCCGACGCCTCCGTTGGCTACTCCTACTTCCGCCTCGGCGGCTCCGGCGGCATCAATCAAAACGGTATCAGCGGCTCAGTCGCCTACAAGCCCATCCCTTACCTGGGTATCGTCGGTGACTTCGGCGGCTACCACGCCTCTCCCGGCGGCACTTCGCTAAATACCTACACGTTTCTCTTCGGCCCGCGCCTCATCCTGCACAACCCAACAAAGGTCACTCCCTTCGTTCAGTTTCTCGCGGGTGGCGCGCATTTAACCGCAGGATCGGGCGGCGGCTCTGTTACCAACTTCGCCTATAGCGTCGGTGGCGGAGTTGACGTAGGCGTTCTGCCCCACTTGGCATTGCGCCCGCAACTCGACTACTTCGGCCTCCACCATTTCTTCGGCGGCACCGCGAATTGCACGCGCGTCTCGTTAAGCGCCGTTGTCCGCTTTTGACGCCGACGCAATTTCCTCTCTGGCGGTGGTCCCACCCCAATGGCCAGTACCGTTTTGGAACGCCCTGACCCTTAGTCCATCTGACGCAGACCTCTCCTCCCTAGCTACCCTTCCTTAGGGCTCGGGGTGCTCTTGGGCCGAGGAGGGGCGATGTTACGTAATCGATTCCTTATTTTGCTGGGTGCAAGTTTTCTGGCGGCTTCCGCCAGCTGGGCTGACGAGGTGGGGTACGTAGACTGCTCCAATCATTCTGAAGACACACAAGTCTTTGGAAAGCCCAGAAGGACTCCCGACGTAGTCGCAGCTCTGCCTTGTGGCGAGCGCTTCACCATCTTAGTCTATGGCTTCTACTTTTCCCGCATTCAGACCAAAGACGGCCGGATCGGTTACATCTATTCCAGCCTGATGGCCGTCGACCGTGGTGCAACGGCGGTGACGCAGACGCCTGCCATGCAAATGGCCGCAGAAAAAACAAAAATCCCAAGCACGCGGGCCCTCGACGCAAAGCTTAGTTCTCCAGCGCCTCTCCAGCCGCCACCCGCAACGGCTCAGCCTGCCCATGCGCTAGCACCTGAAATCCCGTCGCCCGCACCCGTTTCGTCCGCCTCCCCAACAAATGTCCCGGAAACGTCCGCAACCGCTCAGCCTGATCCGTCTGCGCCCGCAGAGCCTGCCGTCGCACAGCCGCAACCTGCGCCAGATCAACCAGTCCCCACGCCGTCGCCCGAAATCGCATCGGCAGCACTGGTAACGCCCGCGCCTGCCGCACAGCCCGAATCAGCGGCCAGCGCTGCGCAGCCTGATCCTCTTGCGCCTACCCCCGCACAGCCTCTGCCAGCCCCGGCGCAACCTGCCCCGGCTCAACCAGCAATCCGGCCCGCCGATACCCATGACACCTGGGAGAAGCCTCTCCCGAGCGTTCGCAGATCTCCTTTGCTTGAACTCTATGGCGGCTTTGCGTTTGCACGACTCGTTAGCGGAGGATCGTCAACCAACTTCAATGGTGCTCTCGGCTCTTTTGGATATAACTTCAAACCCTGGCTGCAAATCGTCGGCGACACCAGCTACAGCTTGGTAACCGTCGGCGGCACCAAGAATGTTCTCTACGGAAATCACTACGGTCCGCGCTACTACTACCGTTCGCGAAATCGCTGGAACTTAACTCCCTTCGCAGAAGCCCTCGTCGGTGGTTCGCGCTCCGACACGACTGTCAGCGGCAGCGGAGGTTACACCGCTTCGCAAAACTCCATTTCGTTTAAAGTGGGAGGTGGAATCGATTTCCGCCCCTCCCGTCGCTGGGAAATCCGCTTGTTCGATGTCGACTACTACAGAACGTCGTTCGGCACGAACGCTCATCAAAACAACTATTGGGTTTCCACCGGAATCATCCTGCGCCTGTTCGGAGGCCGCTCCGAGTAATGGCCGAACGCTCGCGCTGAGCACGGAACAACAGCGTTCGGGGAGCAAGCTCCTTAACTAAGACCTGGTCCGCGCGCCACTGTCCCAGTATCCAGCGCGGTGAAGCCGCAACACTCCGGAGAATTCAGAAGGAGGCACATGAGAAAGGCATACATCCTGGCAGCCGCACTGGGGTTGGCCGCAATTTCCGCCGCCGCGAGAGGGCCTCAGCCAGGTACCATCGTTTCCGAGAGCTCGGTCGTCTGCGGCTCGCAACTGAAAGACAAAAAAGAGACTGCCCAGGTGCTCTGCCAGCAATATGTCGTAAGGACGGAAACCACGGAGTACCACGTCCGCCAGGAAAAACGCGCCGATCAGGAACTAATCCCCGTGAACACCGGCATCGAGTTCACACTCGACAAGGATAAAATGAAATTCAGAGCCAACGGCAAGAAATACGAGTACCTGGTAGTTTCCGAGGCAGCCGCGCCGAAGCCCTGACCGTGCCCAGACTTCGCTGGGCCATACAACATCATCAGGCGTGCGCCGAGCCTGGTATCCGCAAGCTCGGCAAGCCGTTCGCAGGCGATCCCGCGTCATCCTATTTTCACGCTCCTCCGTTTATCGCCGCCGTCTCGACGGCGACACCGCACGGTCTAGTAAACGGTGATCGACGACAATGCCGAAACCTCCAGAGCCTTCCATTCGTCACATACACAAACAAACACGGGCTAAGGCGCAGGCAAGGTAACTCAGTCGCTTTGAGCGGTATCGTAGAACTATGTTCAGAGACAGCCCAAATCGCGCCGTTCTCCATCGCACCAGCTCGGCCACCGTCGCCGCGCGACAGCAAATCTTTTGCGGCGGCCTCGAACGGCCGCAAGTGAGGCATCCATGGCACCGGTTTTAGTCTGCCTCATTCTTGTCCTCTGCCTGCTAATCTCCGTTGTCAAATACACACTGGCGCTCATTTTGAAGTGGTCGGTCCCGAAAGCCGTGGTCAAAAAAGATTACACCTACCAGCCCACGGTAAGTGTCCTCATGCCCTGTTTCAACGAAGGCAAGACGGTTTACGAAACTATCGAAAGCATCAGCAAGAGTAATTATCCAAACGAAAAATTTGAAGTGATTGCCCAAGACGATTGCTCCGTCGACGACAGCTATGAGTGGATGCTCAAAGCCCAACGCGACTTCATCAACATCCGTGTGCGCGTGGGTCGCAACACCGTCAACAGCGGCAAAGCCCGCTCGGTCTGCAATGCCCTGCAGCTCTCCGCGGCAGATATGGTCATCTCCATCGACTCCGACTGCATCTTTCATCCCGATGCCATCCGCGAGCTAGCCGCTTGTTTTTCTGAACCCAAGATCGGATCGGTCGGCGGCCGAGTGGGCGTCAGAAACCCCAACGAGAGCACCATCACCGCCATCCAGACCTTCATTTATTACGCCGCTTTCCAGGTCTACAAAGTTCCCGAGAACTGGACCCGCAGCGTCGGCTGCATCAGCGGCTGCCTGTTCGCTATCCGCCGCGAGCTTCTCCTCGAAATCGAGCCGAAAATCCGCAGCCGTCATTGGTTCGGCATCCCCGTCAACCAGGGCGAGGACCGTTTCCTCACCCATCAAACTCTTCTCCGCGGATACGGAACTTACATCAACAACGACGCTCTCTGCTGGACCACCGTCCCTTCCACTCTGCCTGATCTTTTCAAACAGCAACTGCGTTGGCGCCGCAGCATCGTCCGCGACCTTTTCTACACCTTGCGCACTCTTCCCCAGCACGTCTGGACGCTGCACCCCAACACGGTGCTCACGCTGGTGCTGACACCCCTCGGCGCCCTTCTTGGCTTGCTCGTGGCCCTCACCATGCTCTCTGGCAACCCGATGGAGTGGGCCGGCCCCGCGCCGCTCATCTTGTACCTTGGTCTGGCAGCAGTTCTGAGCTGGGTGATCAGAAAATACAGCGCCAGAGAAGCAGTCAACAACCCGCTCGCCTTTGGCGCTTATTTGGCCTGGTCGCTCGTCAGCAGTCTATTCATCACCACCCTCGCTCTCTGCACTCTCGACTCCAGGGATTGGGGTACGCGTACAAAGGAACAGGAGGTCGCCGATGGCGACGCCAAGCGTGAAGAACGTGCCAGCTAGTCCGAAATCTCCTGTGCTCCAGCCTCTGATCTACAAATCGGTCGTCACCATCTACCGCATCTTCGCGATCTTGACGCTCTATGTGGTCCTCGGCGGCGTGCTGGCCTACGGCTTCGTCATGGGCTTCTACGCCCTCAACACTTCTTGGGCCGCACCCGTCATCCTTTCTCCCGTCGATGACAAGAGTCTCGATTTCACCGAAAAGCTGGTGACCAGCAAGCAGACACTCGAAGAACTGAACGTCGACAAGAAGCGCCTCGAAGAAGGCGTCGCGGAAATGAACCGTCACAAGGCTGCGCTTCTGGCCCTCGAGCCCGAACTTCAAGCCGCTATCGTCCGCGAAAGAAAACACAATCAAGCCACCGGCCCGCAACTCCTGGAACTCGACAGGCAAAAACAGTCCGACAACCTGAAAACGCAAGCGGTTCTGACGCAAGTCAAAGAAGTCGAAGCCAGCATCGACAAAGATCTCGCCGCCGGCCTCATCACCAAGGGCGATGCCGCCACTCAGCGAGCCGCACTCAATCAGGCCCAGAGTTCCTATACCGACAGCAAGATCGGTGAAGTCCTGCTCACCGACAGCATTCTCGAAAAAACCACCACCGATACAAAATCCCTCGACGTCCTCGACAAACAGGCCGAGCTAATCTCCGAAATTGCCCAGCTCGACATCGCCATCGGCGTCGCGCAAAAACAACTCCACGAAGAATCCCAACAAATTGATCGCCTAAGACAAGCCCTCACCACCGCCAAGCAAGCTCCCTACTATCTAACTGCCTCCGGCGATAACACCGTCTACTTCGCTTTCGTTCCCTACGACAACCGCAACAACGCCTCCTCCGGCTCGCCCGTCTACGACTGCTACCTGAACATGATTGCCTGCAAAAAGGTAGGCACCGTAAAGCAGATTTTCGCCGGAGAAGAACACGCCATCCATCCCATCTTTCGCACCGACATGCGCGGCTTCCTGATCCAGATGCAGCTCGACCATCCCGAATCCGCGAAATCCAAAACCGTTTTTCTGAACCGCAAGCCGCTTTTTTTCTAACGACCCTTTTTCTAACGATCTAAGGAGACGCTAGATGCCCTCGTTCCCTCTGAAGCCCCACAAATCCCTGGCACCACTGTTCGTAACCAGTGCGATGGCCATGCTCCTGATCCCCGCTGCGCGTGCCGGGGACGAAGATCAGCAAGCCTATTGTAAATACGTAACGCAACAAGCCGCCGCACAGCGCGATCTGCTCCGCACACCCGACGCCGTCGGCGGCGTTACGCAACCCAACACCGGCCTACCAACGCAGGTCGTCTGGGGAGTCACCGGCAGCCTCTCCAACGTCCGCAAAGCCGCACTCACGATGGATGCCGCCCGCAAAGACTGCGAACTCTACACGGTCTCCAGTTCCGCCCAACAAGCGATCCAATACGCCATCCCCAGTCTGGAGAAGCAGGCCCTCCTAAACAGACTGGCTCTGATACAACTCGCCGCCGAAAACCTCGAGGCCCTCGTGGCCACCGCCACAAAAATGGTCGAAGCCCACAACATGACCCGCCCCATGGCCTTTGCCCTCGAATCCACCAAGATCAAGCTCGCCGCCGATCGCGCCGACACGCAATCCAAAATCGTCGCTATCTATGCCCCGCAACTCAGCGACAAACCGCTAAAAGATCTGGTCGCCGAAAAACAAGCCCGCGAAGACAACGAACGCCGCGCCATCTACAGAATAAACCGCCAGAATGACTGGGACGTCGCGCTTTCCGTAGGCGCCCACCAGCAGATCAATCCGCTGATCGGCAGTCCCGGGGCCTACGGAGAGGTCACCGTCAGCTACAACCTAGCCAGCCACGCCATCAACAAACACCTCGACCAAGCCGCCGCTTCCTACGAAGATTGGAAGAAGGTCCAGGAAGGCGATGTGTCGCGCAACGCCGGCGTCCTCAAAGAGCAACTCGTAAACAGCATCTCCGTTCAGGACAACAGGCTCAAAGCCTTCCAGGAGGAGCAAAAACAGATCGAAACCAATCTTCAGCTCCTGGGCCGAGCGGAAACCAGCGCCGCGCTAGACTTCGGCAACCAGTTAAGCACTGCGAAACTCCTTCTTCAGATCGAAATTGGCGACGCCGCCTTTCGCCTCGAGCTGCTAAAGGAATTCCTCAGCAGGAATTTCTAGGCATCTCGGAGTCCCACGGCCAGCCGTCGTCAGTTGACTCGACCACGCCGGGCAGGCAGCTAACTCTTCCTGCTCTCCGGCCTGGCACACTTCATTTCCGCCAAGTGATGCCCTGACGCAGGCCTCTGCAACATCCTGTACAGGCTACAAAATCTCCGCTCGTTTGCTATTTTATGTCATATACAATGCTTCATCGGGAGACGGGCCAATGAGGGATGAGACCACCAAGCAGGCAGCGCAGGAGTTTCTCGCGGCGAGACTCGCCGAAGAAGGGCAGAAACACGAGGACAAGCTCAATAGGGAAACAGCCGTATCCCGCTCTCGCCACGTCTGGAAGAATTTCAGAGATGCTGTTTTCGCGCAGTGCAGCGAGTGGAATACTGTGACTCAAGAACAGACTCTTACGTGCACGGAAACTCCTATTGGAGATCTTAGAGTGTGGTGCTCCGCCACTGCGAAGCGGATGACCGTCTATTACGATTCCAAAAAGCTCTTGATCACGGTCAGAAACGGAGCGCGGCTCGAAGTGGAAAAAGACGCGATACTTCAAATCGAAGGATACTCCACCGGCTCCGGTCGCGACGCTCACTTGACGCGAAACAATGAGACCGTAAACATCGATTCCTTAATCCTGGGCGAACTTCGTCTTCTGGCCGGAATAGGCCGCCAAAGGGTTTCTTAAAGTATCGCCGGATTAATCTTCCGCTCCGCGATCCTGCGCCTCGGTGCCGGCTTCTGCTCTCTCGGAACCTGGGGCCCTCCGCCCGCTCGGGGTTGTCCCTGGTTTCGGCCTCCTGTTTTTCCTTATCGCGCTGCTTCGTCGGCTGGCCGTCACCACATCGGAGCCCGGCAATGCACGCTCCTTGCTTGCCATCCTGTTACTATAGTGGAACAATACCGTCATGATAATTGGTGATCGACTTCGGACACTCCGTGGGCAAAAGAAGTTGTCCCAGGGTGACATCGAGAAACGCTCGGGCCTCCTCCGCGCCTATCTCTCTCGCGTGGAAAATGGCTACACCATCCCGACCATCGAAACCCTGGAAA
>Ga0207151_1127_pt1 | contig 17760 bp, 14 predicted proteins | sample Alteio_BWMinHeat_29_FD_153523 | JGI IMG/M metagenome (GOLD analysis project Ga0207151, IMG submission 153523) | Enriched cells from forest soil in Barre Woods Harvard Forest LTER site, Petersham, Massachusetts, United States -... | ecosystem: Environmental > Terrestrial > Soil > Temperate forest >... | reverse complement strand
TCGGGTCGTGAATGCTGACGAGTTTCGTGTTATCCGGGAATGTGGCCTCCACCTGCATTTCGTGAATCATTTCCGGGATGCCTTCCATAACCTGATCGCGGGTCAGCAGCTTGCCGCTTTCCGACATGAGGTCCGCGACGGACTTGCCGTCACGGGCTCCTTCGAGCACAAAATCTGTGATGAAAGCAATGCTTTCCGGATAATTGAGCCTGACGCCTCTGGCAAGCCGTCGGCGCGCGACCTGCGCTGCCACGGCTATCATCAGCTTGTCTTTTTCCCGCGGTGTGAGATTCATAAAATCTCCAACGTAAAAGCCACACTCAACACGACCACATCCTGGGCACTTGGAAGGGTCCATGGGCAAGTCCGTTGCCGAACTGCTGGAGCACATTTCGGAGTGCAGTTCTCAGATCGTAGGAGGTTCGTGCGGCAAAGCGGGCGACCACCAGTCCGCCAACCAGCGTCACCGCACAGTGGCACGCAAGCGAAGGAGCCAGGTCGCGTACGAGTTCGAGACGTGCATCGAGTTCTGACCCGAAGTAAACCAGTGTCGCTATGGCGGTACAGTCGGAGAGAAGCGCTTTGCGACAAAGATGTGGAACAACTTCATCGGTGATGCGGAAGCTGTCCGCCCAGACGAGTCTCCCGTCTTTCACGATGCGCCAATGATCCGTGACGGTTCCCGCGGAGAGTTTCTCGCCATGAGCAGTGCGGCCCAGCATCAACCACTCGAGGGCCAGCAGCTCCGATCCGGATGTAATCTCAATCCGTGTTTCGCGCGTAAGCCGGGCGCGATTGAAGACGATAGTTTCCTGCGGCAGCCACGCAAGTCTGGCGGTGTCGCGAACTTTCAAGGTGGTCAGAACATGCGCGGATTCTTTGAGGGCACGATAGACCTTCTCCGCTGCCTGGGTTGTGACTGCGATGGACGCGTGTTCCATTGCCACCACATCTGTCTGAAGTCGATCTCCTCCCGCGACACCTCCAGAGGTATTGACAAGAACTGCTTCCTCAACTCTGGAGCCGGAGGTTCTCGGAAAGAGGACACGAATCGGAGATTTTTGATAGACGTCCATGACGCGAGTGCCTCTTTCGGAGCTCCCGAGTACGATTCGGCAAGAGCCTTCTGCTCTCTGTAAATCCTTATCCGATGAATTGTCCGAGCGTCGCGCCAGCGTATCGAGGGCGCTCGCATCGTCAGCGAAGCATGACGGCGACGCGATCTCGCGCATCAGTTGTCCCCGGTCTTTTTCGGTCGTTCCACAAAGTTGTCCGTGATCGTGCTTCGCCTATGGCGCTTTATTTAGTGAACAAAAGTGAAGCGTATGGTGGGCGGTGCGGCCGCTTCCAGGATCGGGCTCGGTGCAGCAGAGCCGCGTGGTATCCCAAAGCGGCCGTTCATCGCTTCCGCCCATGGGGGCAATCAAAAACCCGCCAAACCCTCCGGGCTGTTGTAGGGGATGGCGACACTGGTGACCTCTTCTAGCGAGCCGTCTGGCTTGGTGGCGTACCCCACCAGCTTCGAGGCGTTCCCGTAGATCTGGTAGAAAAACGCGCCATCCGGCGAAATCCAGCTGTCGCTCGGTCCGCTGCTGACGTCACCACAAAGCCCCCTAAAGGTGCCATCGCCCTCGACGTTAGGGCAGGCAGGATCCTTCGCGACTCTAATCTCGGGGCCGTCGATAAGGAAGCTGCTGACGTTGCTGTATCCGAAGACCGTGGCGTACACGACTCGGTCATCGGGGGAGACAGAGAGCCAGCAGAGTTCGGCGATCGCGCCTCGCTTTGTGTTGATCGGTACGACCTTGTCGATGCCAATTCGGCCGTCTTCGTCAATGCGGCCCAAGCTGACTCCGTCACCGACCGCGTACGCGACGATGAAGGTATCCGGCCGATTGTGCAGGAAGGCGATATAGAAAGGAGAACCGCCTCCTCCGTCCTGGAACGAGGGGTCGCTGAGCGTGCCGTTTGCATTCACGCGGAATACAACGATGCCGTCGGGATCTGGCGCATTGGAAGCGACGGACACTGGTTTTCCGTTTGGACCAGGTACCCAGAGAATCGGTGAACCGTCCGGATAGGTGCCAGAGATGGCGATAGGCACATCGAACGTGGTGCCGACAAGGAAAAATCTTTCATCCGGTGAAAGCACACCCATAGTTGGAACACGGTGTGGTTTCTCCGGTGTATTCGCCGTGTATCGCTCCATGCGCGGCGTAAGCTTGCCATCACTGGAGACCGACATGAGCCGGATATGATCGGGTCCGAAAGAGTGGACCACGTAAAGCATGCCCTTGGACGGAGAATATGCCAGCGATTTGGCAGTGCCGCTCTTTCCTTCGACAGCGTTCCCGGTCGGCTTGGTGTCGATTGGTGTGAGTCTGCCCTTGTCACCCACGGCGAAGCTGGAAACCGAATTGTCCCCGCCGTTTGTGGCAAACAGAAACTTGTGATCTGGTGAGAGGATGACGCTAGCCGCACCTTCAAAGGAGTTGGGTGCGCTCTCCTGGCCGCTGATCGGCTTGTAAGTCCCGGAACCGGCACCTCCGGTGGCTACTCGCTCCACCTCGGTAAGGGTCCCGTTCGCAGACCGACGGTAGTGGATGATGCAGTTCCTTACTTCGTTGGTTTGGATATAGAGATGGCCACCACCACCGTTCATGCTCATCTCTTTCGACATACCCGTGTCTCTCGACACGCTTACTTCTTTCGCCATGCTTATCTCCTTTTTTTTGAAACACTGCTTTTTTCTTCTGCTCCATAGAAATTCAGGCCAGATAGAAAATCTCCCCACGCGTAATCCAATCTATTTGGTTTTGTCTCCGTCGCGTAGAATCGGGTAGAACTGGACCCACGTCATGTCGGTCTTGGCGACGAAGGCTATGTGACAGCTGGCGCACTCGGCTACGGAGGCTTCCTTAGCCCACGAAGAATAAGGAAGTGGGTGATGCCCGAAGTTGAAGAAGCCCCATCCGTTCGTCGCAGCAAATCTCTTGCTGTCTTTTACGGTGACATCCATGCCGTTAAATTCGCCGTTGAAATATCCGCGGCCCGATGGTTCCGTGCGCGAACCGTCGGGAAAGGTCGGATTGAGAACGCGCGTCAGTTCCTTGACGAAGACGGTTCCTTCGGGGAAGGAACCGGTCTTGAGGTACACGTCTAGATTTTTCTCTTCGACGTAGACGTGATGGTATTCGGGGAAGTTGGCTTTGCCATTGTTGAGGGCATTGGGTGTTAAGGGCGCGCCGACAAAGACCCAGTGACGATAGCCTTCCGGCAGCTTCAACTTCCCATCGGCGTCAAACACAGCTGTGGACTGCGGGGCTGCCGCGACCCGGCTCGGGTCACGCATCAATGAAGTCGCAGCAACGACACCCAATCCCAAGATGACTACCATAAAAGCTTTTCGCATTTTGGCGATCTCCTTTTAGAACGTTTTCCGAACTCGGTCTCGTCACGCAGTGTTTCTCACTTCGAGGCGAGAGCCGGATACCCTTGCACATAAACCCAGTCCGTCCCTCTTGCAGGGATGTGGCAACCCAAGCAGTCTTTCTTGTAATCGGTTGCAACTTGCTTGTCGGGGGCGTCGGATTTGAACAGAGCCCAGCCCCAGCCATCACCCCACAGTGGATTGTTGGAATAGCGTCCTTTTTCGTCCTTGATCATCACGAACCAGACTTTCGTTCCCGAAGCCCAATGTGCGTCGCCTGTAGTCATTTGGGCGTGGTCCGTTCCAAAGACTTGTTTTACGAGAACGGTTCCGTCGGGAAACTTCCCGGTTTTCCGATAGCTTTCAGCGGTGCCTGGGGATGCGTACGTGAGATGCATCTGGTTTCCTTTCGGGTCGAGCACCATGTATGTTCCGAGCGCCTGGTAACGATCCCGGAAATCGCTGGGTTTGCGGATATTTCCAGTTTCGTCCACTAAATCGAACCCGTTGTGACCGTTGTTGGCTTGTGGTTTAGGCTGCTCATGGCCAGCCAGAATGATCAATGTCAGAAGCACTACCGAGCTGACGAACTTCATATCTTCACCCTCAGGCCGCTTTGAATGGCCGCAGCCATACAATGCAAGCGTTGCGCCAATCCCAAAACCCGTGTGTTTCCGTCGGTCAGCCCCTGACGAAGGCACGGCAAGCGCTGAGCGCGAGTCGAAAGATGACGAGGTGAAGTCTCTGTGTCGTCGCGTGACGCTCCTGCGACACAAGACTCAGAACACGAGCCAGGCGAGGCCTGCGGAAGGAATGGGGATTGCTGTTACTTTAATGCTTTATCCGAGCACTACAGCAGTGTGGATATGCAAACGTTGAGCGGGATCAGAAATGTTTTGATTAAGGATTACAGGCTTGTTGTAAAGTCCAGACGCTGATTGGTCGGAGTGTCCGCGTCATGAGGAACAGCAGATGGCCGCTCTCGTACTAGCTAATGTTGGCCAGGTGCTCAATCAATCGGCGGCCGGTTACCACGGTTCCTCCGGTTCGCGCTTCTAGTCGAACCCATCGACCTTCAGTTGGCGTACTGGTCGAGATATCCCGAGCTTCTTCATTTTGGAAATTAAAGTGGTCCGCTTCAGTCCTAGACGAGCGGCGGCACCTCGAAGTCCTCCGACAATCCAACCTGACGCATCCAATGCGCGCAGGATCACTGCTCGCTGAGATTCCCAGAAAGTGCCCTCCTGCACAGAAGGCAATGCGGCGAAATTGGTGTTGGCCGGATTCGCTCCTACTAGGTTCGCGTCCAAAGTGGCGAATGGATTCGCAAGCAATCCGTTATCCGAGCGGATCACGGCCCTTTCGATGAGGTTCTGAAGTTCTCGCACGTTCCCGGGCCAGGAATAAGAGGTGAACGCATCCAGCGTTTCTCTGGGAATGTTGCTGATCTGCTTACCCATGCGCCGGGAAAAAACTTCCACAAAATGCGAGACTAGCAGGGCAATGTCCTCTCGTCGTTCGCGTAGAGGCGGGACCACGATGGGATACACATTGAGTCGGTAATACAGGTCACTTCGGAACTGGTTGCGTGCCACCATACCGGTTAGATTGCGGTGCGTCGCAGCCACCAAACGGACGTCGACGCGATGGGTCTTACCGCTGCCCAAGCGTTCGAACTCCTTCTCCTGTAGAACGCGCAGCAGCTTCGGCTGTAGAGCCAAGGGAATGTCCCCGATTTCATCCAGGAACAGCGTCCCTGAATCAGCCATTTCGAAGCGACCAAGTTTTTGCGCGAAGGCTCCGGTAAAAGCGCCCTTCTCATGGCCAAACAGCTCGCTCTCAAGCAAATCGAAGGGAATAGCAGAGCAATTTAACTTTACGTATGGTCGCCCATACCGCGTGCTGACATTGTGGATGGCTTGCGCGACCAGTTCTTTTCCTGTACCGGTTTCGCCTTGAATCAATACAGTGGAGTCGGTCTGTGCGACACGTTCAACCTGTTCGAGCACCGTTTCTAGAGCAGAGCTCCTGCCTACGATCCGCGCGAACTCGCGATCTCTCTCGTCCTCTTCACCTGACCGAACGGTTTCGAACTTTTCCACAACTACCCCCGAACGAGTCCTCGTTGCTTCACGATTTCAACGCTGAACGAACGGTCTCGAGCAGAATTTCGCCATCGAAAGGCTTTGCAAGGAATTTCACGGCTCCACCTCTCATCGCTCGGAGCCGAATTTTCTCGTCGCCGTGTGCACTGATGAAAATCGTCGGAATTGGGCAATGATCGGCGTTCAATTCAACCTGTAAGTCTAGCCCTGACATCCCGGGCATACGAATGTCCGCAATAAGGCATCCCGTCTCTCGTTGCTTCCCAGACGTCAGAAAGTCCTCTGCGGACGCGAACGATTGGACAGGAAAACCCTCAGACCTTAGTAATCGTTCCAAGGCCGCCCGGCATGACTCGTCATCATCAACGACTGCAACCATTGTTGTGCTCCCCGATTTCGGCATAGTGATGAGGGTACCTCGGGCCCCGGCCAAGGCAATTATGACTTCCGATAAGGCCGGCGATAGGTATGCATAGGCGGTGCTCCAAGGTGGTTCAAAAAAGGCGGTGTGGCTTGGAGCCGCGTTAAGATCAGTGGCTAGTTCACGGCCGGAAGCTTGAGTTTTTCCGCCATTCTGCCCAGTTCAGCGGGCGACTGCGCGTGCATTTTGTGCATGACCTGGCCGCGATGAACCTGCGCAGTGATTTCGCTGGTTCCGAGTCTCGATGCGATCTGCTTCGTAAGCAGCCCGGAAACCAGGAGCACCATGACCTCGCGCTCTCGCCCAGTCAACGTTTGATAACGCTTCTTCAACTCCTGAATCTCGTGCTGATGTTGCCAGGTTTCCCTTTGCTGCTGCAGCGCCTTCTGAATTGCATCCACTAAGTCCTGGTCCCGAAAGGGTTTCGTCAGAAACTCCACTGCCCCAGACTTCATAGCTTTGACCGTCATGGGAATGTCTCCATGGCCAGTTATGAAAATGACCGGAATCTGCACACCCGCATCCGACAATTTCCGCTGTACATCCAGCCCGCACATCCCGGGAAGTCGCACATCTAGAACTAAGCAGCTAGGGGCATCGGGAAGCTTGCGTGTCAGAAAATCTTTCGGCGCGGCAAATGACTCGACGTGCAAACCGACTGATTTCAACAAACGCTCCGTTGCGGCACGCATGCGAGCGTCATCATCAATAACGAACACCGTAACGTTATCATCGGCATTCATGTGTGCGCCGCCCTCTTTAACGGCAGCGTAAACTGAAACGTTGCCCCTGTTGGAGTGTTCCCGGTCGCCCACACGCGACCACCGTGCGACTCCACAATTGAACGCGTGATCGCTAGTCCCAGACCCGTACCCTTGGGCTTAGTTGTAAAGAATGCCTTAAAGATCTCGTCCGTTTTTCCCATGGGCAGACCCACGCCCGTATCGCTGACCGAGACCAGCAATTGCCCGTCGTCAGCCAGCTGTGACTTGACGATGACTTCACCACCGGTATTCCGCATTGCCTGAATGCCGTTCAGCATGAGGTTCATGAACACCTGTTGTAATTGCACACGGTCAGCCATGATATGCGGAAGGGGCTCATCTAACTCAGTACGCATTCCTACGGAATGGCAGTTTGCCTCATTGTGTAAAATTACGACCATCTCTCGAATCAGGGCGTTTACATCTACCGTTTCCAGTTTTGAGGAACCCATCTGGTAAAGAGAGCGCACACGCGCAATGATGTCCGCTGCACGCCTGGCATCTCTGGTCATTTCGAGAGCGGCCTCGCGTGCCTCCGGCACATCAGGCTCGTCGCTGTCAAGGAATCGTGAGCACGCCTGAGCATTTGCTACTGCGGCCCCAATTGGTTGATTGATCTCGTGGGCCAACGATCCAGCTAATTCTCCCATCATGCTCACACGGCTGATGTGTGCGAGCTCTGCTTCGAGATGCCTTAGCCTGTCCCGCGCTTCTTCGGCGCGCTTGCGCTCCGTGATATCGACCATCGTACCGACCACTTGAACAAGCTCCGCATTGGGACCCACAACTGGACTGCCTATTCCATGAATGTGTTTGACTGTTCTATCGGATTTCAAGATTCTGAATTCGGCGTCGCAAGCTACTTTCTCGAGGAACGTCTTATCGCTTGCCAGCTTGAGCTTCTCACGGTCTTCGGGGTGTACTCGCTGCAGCCATTGGTCAAATCTCGGTAAGCCCTGTTGTGGATCAAAGTCGAAAAGTCGGAACATTTCCTCGGACCAGTACACCGTCTCGCCGGTGGCGCCATCAATGGCACAGCTGCCCGTGTGGGTCAGTCTCTGCGCTTCCGCCAGATAGGCTTCACTTCTCCGCAGAGCTTCCTGCGTGTGTTTGCGATCTTCGATGTCCGTGACGATCCCGTACCATTTGAGAATGTTTCCGTATTCGTCTCGCAGCGGCGTGCCTTGAACAAGGAACCAGCGATATTTACCGTCAGCGCGACGGAACCGCACCTCGTCTTGGAATGGCAAGCCCGCAGCCGAACAACCGTCAAACAGTTCCATATGGCGATTCAGGTCGTCGGGGTGAACTGCGACTTGCCAACCCATACCAGTCGCGGACGAGCCCGTATACTCCGCCCAACGCCTGTTCATCGACACATTCGAGCCGTCTGGTAGTGCCGTCCACACCATGGCGGGTATTGTTTCAATTGCTTGGCGAAGCTCTCGTTCGCTACGGCGCAGCGCCTCCTCAGCCTTCTTGCGCTCGGCTCTTTCTTCGGCTTCCCGCAGTGCACGGCGGACGGCCGGCACCAACCTCGACATTCCAGTCTTGAGAACATAATCCGTCGCCCCAATCTTAAGCGTTTCGATCGCGATGTCTTCGCCGAGACTGCCGGAAACAAAAATAAAAGGCAGATCAGGGCGGGCGCTCAGTGTAAGTTTCAACGCGGAAAGGCCGTCGAACGAGGGAAGCTTGTAATCCGCGAGAATCAGATCGATGCCATCGTTTTCGAGAGCTGACAGGAACTCGAGGCGCGTTTGAGTGAGGATAAAGTCACAGACGAATTGACCAGCTTCAAGTAGCTCTCGAACGAGCTCCGCGTCATTGCGGTCGTCCTCCAACATCAAAATACGAAGAGCAGATTCATTACTCACTTTTTCATGCTCCCCGGTGGCGGCTCATTGATAATCGCCCAGAATACGCCCAGTTCCTTGACGGCATTCACAAACTCGTGAAAATCAACCGGCTTTACCACGTAGGCGTTCACTCCGAGTTTGTAGCTTTTCACCATGTCCTTCTCTTCGCGGGATGACGTCAGCACCACTACCGGTGTCATCTCTAGCCGCTCGTCGGATCTGATTTGCTTCAAAACTTCCAATCCATCGACCTTGGGTAGTTTTAGGTCCAGCAGAATGACAGCGGGGTTTTCACAAGGACGAGTGTGAAATTGCCCCCGGCAATAAAGGTAATCGAGAGCCTCTTGGCCATCTCGGGTGACCACTACGTCGTTGGTAAGGTTGTAGTCCTCGAGTGCCATCAGCGTAAGTTCCACGTCTTTCGCGTCGTCCTCAACGATCAAAATGCGTCCCAGGTTGTTGTTCATAGACCGCTCGCAATCCTCGCTTCCGAATCCTGTGCCTTAGCAAGTGAGAAATAAAATGTCGCGCCTTGGTTAACCGCTCCTTCAGCCCGGACCTTCCCTCCGTGGCGGTGGATGATGCGCTGCACGGTAGCTAGTCCTATTCCGGTCCCTTCGAAGTCTTCAGCCAGATGAAGGCGTTGAAACACGCCGAACAGTTTGTTTGCGTACTGCATATCAAAGCCGGCACCGTTGTCCCTGACGAACACTTCTACTTCCTGATTCGCTCCGTCGGCAGAGCCAATCTCGATTTCGGCCCGGGTCCGCGTGCGTGTGAATTTGACCGCATTAGAAAGAAGATTGACAAGAACCAGCTTCAGCATAGAACGGTCTCCGTAGCACACCGGAAGCGCCCCGGTTTTCCAGGCAACTTCGCGATCCCTCGTGTCCGGTCCGATCTCCTTGATGACCTCTTTGACGAGCTGCTCCAGGTTCACCAGTGTCGTTTTCGTCTCTGCACGTCCGATCCGCGAGAAGGCCAGGAGGTCGTCAATCAGGATGCCCATTTTTTTCGCTGATTCGATGATCGTGTTTATATAGCGCTGACTCTTGTCGTCTAGGGAAGAAGCTGCTTGTTTCTGCAGGAGCTCCGAATACCCCACGGTGTGGCGAACTGGCGCGCGCAGATCATGGGAAACGGAATAGGCAAAAGACTCTAGTTCTTTGTTGCTGGCTTCAAGTTGCGCAGCCCGGTCGGCAAGTTCGTGGTTCAGTCTGCGAATTTCGTTCTCTCGTAGCTTGCGCTGTTCCACTTCAACCTTGAGGTTATCGCGGGCATTACCAAGATCAGCCTCAACTCGGTGCCGAATTCCAGCGAACGAGGCGATAAGTACAGCCCATGCAATGAAGACGAAAAAGGATGGCAAATCCTGCTTGGAAATAACGAAGGAATAGACGGGCGGCGAAAAGAAATACTCGAAGCAGGCGGCGGATAAGACTAGAGCCAGCACGGAAGGCCCGACTCCTCCATACCAAGTGGCGATGGCGATGGCCAGGTTAAAGGGCGGTGCGATGTCACGGAAATGGAAGCGTCGAAAAGTAAACGCGAGGCCCATCGCAATTGCAACGCAGGCTATTGAAAATCCGTAGCGCAGGACCCGTGAGCTGGCCATGTTTAATTGCAGGTTCCAGAGCGGCATGAACCGCCTCCCTAAAACTTCTAACCCTGAGCCCACGTAGGATGGGCGCCCGACTCAATGAGCGGTGGGTTGCCACGCATGCTCAGTCTCGAAGTTCGGGTTCGACATATTTAGGTCGGTTTGCCACAACGGTCGCGAAATCCGCAGCTTCTTCATTTTGGAAATCAAGGTGGTCCGCTTCAGTCCCAGTCGGGCGGCCGCACCTCGCGGTCCTCCGATAATCCAATCTGACGCATGTAACGCTTTCCGAATCTGAGCTCGTTCGGATTCCCTGAACGTCCCCGGATACGCGAAACTCGGCACGATACCCTCGGTCTTGACCGGATTCGAACAGAGAGACTTCGAATCCGACTCCGGGAAAGGATTTGCAAGTACTTCCTGGTCCGAGGCGATTAATGCCCGTTCAACCAAGTTCTGAAGTTCTCGCACATTCCCCGGCCAAGAATATGAGGTGAACGCGTCCAGCGTGTCTGATGAAATTTCCCTAATCCGCTTACCCATGCGCTGGGAAAAGACTTTGACGAAGTGGAAGACCAGTAACGCGATATCCTCCCGGCGTTCACGCAGCGGTGGCAGCACCACAGGAAACACATTTACCCGATAGTAGAGGTCGCTGCGGAACTGTTCCCGTGCGATCATCTCGCTGAGATCGCGATGCGTCGCGGCAACCAGACGCACATTGACCCGATGCGTCTTGCCGCTGCCTAACCGTTCGAACTCCTGCTCCTGCAAGACGCGCAGCAGCTTCGGTTGCAAGGCGAGCGGAATGTCTCCGATTTCATCCAGAAACAGAGTGCCCGTGTCGGCCATTTCGAAACGGCCAATGTTTTGCGCGAATGCTCCGGTGAAAGCGCCCTTCTCATAGCCGAATAGTTCGCTTTCCAGGAGGTCAAAGGGAATGGCCGCGCAATTCATCTTCATGAAGGGGCGTCCGCAGCGTGCGCTGGCATCGTGAATAGCCTGCGCGATCAGCTCCTTCCCCGTGCCTGTCTCTCCGAGCACCAGCACGGTGGCGTCGGTCGAAGCTACTCGCTCCACATCCGCAAGCACCAACTTCAGTGCTGGGCTGCTGCCTATGATTTGTTCAAAGCTACTGCCCGAATGAAGCTGTTCCAATGATTGAGTTCTGTTGAGAGTATCCATAGACCCCTCCATTTTTCTCTCGACGAATGGATTGTGGAGAGAAGCCCATCCTCGATACAACCACAAATGGTCGGAGACTGGAGTTCCTATTTCGGGGGAGGAGCGAACCCGACTTTAGTCGGGGCGTATCTAGAGCTCTGGCGTCACAATGTGTTTTCTGCCAAACAGTCGGGCATCGATCGACCAGGCACCAGGTCCGATCATTGCCAACGTCGCGCTAAGTGTCGCCACGATGACAGGAATCCAAGCATGCACGCCGCGAGAGAGAAGGACCCAAACCTCAATCAAACTGACTAGTGTTCCTACAATCGGCGTCCATAGACCAAGCAAAATAAATATCGATAAACCGGCTCCAATGACTTCCGGTAGAGCTGCTGACCCGGACGCTTCCCTGAAGCGGTTAACGACACAATAGGCAAGGAGCGCTGCAATTAGTACACGTTGAGCTAGAAGCCCGCGACCAGGCCAACCGTCGGCGAAATTCGAGAAGAGTCGTTGCAGCGATGTCCCTCCAGCATTCGAAAGGTAACGTACTCGAAAGCGAACCGAAACAGTCGAAAGTAGGGCTGTGAGATCCGACTTTTGGGGGATGGATTGTGCGATCGAAGGATCTTAGAGCTCGATAATTCCGCGCTTTAGACCGATCGTTACGGCGTGAGCGCGGTCGTTAGCGCCAAGCTTTGAGAGTATGTTCGTAACGTGGCTTTTGACGGTCGCTTCGCCAATCGAGAGGTGATCGGCGATCAGCTTATTGGAGTTTCCGGCGGCGATTAACCGCAAAACATCGATCTCTCGCTGGGTCAACTCGTCATCCGTCGCGTGTTCCGCCAGCTCTGCTGCGATATCCGGCGGTATTTTCTTTTGCCCGCCATGAACCGCCCGTATAGTCTCCAGAAGTTCTCGGTGTACGTGCCCTTTCAATACGTAACCCCGGGCGCCGGCCTTAAGGGCCCGTAAAACTTGAACGTCACCTGTATACGTCGTGAGGACAATGATATGGGCATCAGGGAATTCGCTCAGGATAAACTCGATGGCCTCGATTCCGTTGAAACCGGGCATCTGAATATCCATCAGCGTCACGTCCGGGCGGTGTAATCGAAAGCTTTCGATAGCTTCCTGCCCGTTGGACGCTTCCGCAATCAACTTCATATCCGGCTCGGCGTTCACTAGTGCCGCGATTCCCTTGCGGAGCAGCGAATGATCGTCGACGGTAAGAACACTGATGAGTTTTGGAACAGTGCCCATGCGTCTCACACTTTGCGGAACAGCCTGAACTTTCTCTTTTGCCTGGACACCTCGTATGCTATGACGGCCGGAACGGTTAGCTCGACTTCGGTCCCCGCTCCTGCTTCACTCCAGAAATCCAGGCGGGCTCCGATTTGTTGAGCTCGTTCTCGCACGCCGCGCAGTCCCCAGTGTCCCGCGCTCCCTCCAGCCTTTAGAACCTGTGGTGCGACGCCCTTTCCATCGTCTCGTATGCGCACGCGAAGCTCCCGATCGTCGTACCGGATTTCAGCCTCGATCCGGCTCGCCTGCGCATGCTGAAACGCGTTTCGCAAAATCTCGCGGGTAATCCGATAAATTTCATCTCGGGGAAGAGCAGTTAAGGCTTTTCGCTCACCTTCCACGGTTAACCGGAAAGCCGGTCCATTGCCGTTCGCATTCGCTAACTTCCCCAGCTCTTGGCCCGTGGCGGTCAGCCATTGCCCCAGATCACCGTCGGCCGCCTCCGAACGCAAATGTTGAATCGCGCTTCGACTATCCGTGATTGTCTGTTCCGTGGCTCCGATCGCACTGTCCATAACTCGAGCTGCTTCGTCGGGTCGCCTCGGCAACATGTTGCGAGCCGCCTGAAATTGAAACATCAGTCCGTGCAAGCTTTGCAGGAGTGTGTCATGCAGTTCCCGCGCAATGCGTGTTCGTTCGCTCACCCGTGCTTCCAATCCTGCATTGAAGTGTCGTTGGAGTTGATACAGGCGCAGTCGATAAAGACCCCAAACCAAGACCACTACAGCGGCCCCGCATAGGGCGCGAAACCAGTTCGTCTGGTAGTAGACCGGTGCGATGGAAAACTCGAGCGTGTCCCCGGCCTCGTTCCACACGCCGCTGTTGTTGGCTGCGGTCACGCGAAAAACATAATCTCCCGGCGGGAGGTTTGAGTATTGCACCTCTCGGTTGTTGGCGACCTCGCGCCAGTTGCGATCCTGCCCTTCGAGCTTGTAGCGGAACTGAACTTTTTCCGGCGCGACAAAACTGAGCGCAGTGTAATCAATCTTTAGATCGCGGATTCGGGGTGGGAGGCGTAATCCGTTCGACGCATCGTAGGTCTTGTCATCCGCGGTGATCCGTTCGATGTGCACTGGCGGTGGTACTTTGTTGAAGGGAAGGTGGCGCGGATCAATCACGCTGACACCATCGAAGGACACGAACCAGATTCGGTCATCTAGGGATTTCGTGATCGGAGGATTGTAGGGTCGGTAGGCCTGTTCATGCACCCTGACTCCGTCATAGTTGTCAAAGACATTGGGATGAAGAACCAGATTTGTGGCCCGCCCGTTGTCGACCGCGAGAGTCCAAGCATCAATCTCAGAGCGCGCCAGGCGCAGTAAACCGCATGGAGTGTCCAGCCAAAACGAGCCCTCATCGTCACGTATCATCCAGTGAATCGGATCGCAAGGCAATCCATTCTCGCGATTAATCGTGGCGAAGCGCCCATTTTTCATTCGGCTCAACCCGCCATCCGTTGCCGCCCAAAGCGCGCCATCTTTTTCGACTTGCAGATTCGTTACGGTCCCGGCGCCCAATCCTTTTGCGGAAGAATACATCTCCTGAATTTTGCCGCTAACGAAGTACGAGATGCCCCCATCAAAGAATCCTAGCCAAATACCGCCTCTTGAGGGATCTGCAGCTAAACTGATAGCAAAGTCCCGATGCCCGAGACTTCTCCACGGAATCCGTTCGACGAGCTTGCCACTGCTCAGATGAAAGAGCCTTCCTCCATCGGCCATCCAGATGTCCCCGGCAGAATCTTGAGCGATGTCCAACAATCTGCCGTCGGGGGTGCTAGTCACGGCAACGAAATGGTTGCCATCTAAATATCCGATCTCGTGAGTCGTCGACAGCCACAATCGCCCGCTCCTGTCCTGAAAGAGAGAGGCCGGCGATAACCCATTCAGCATTCCATCGCGGTGGTTGTAGGTGGCGATTTGGCCGTCCCTCCATCGATCGAGGCCGCCCGGCGTCGCAATCCAAACGCTTCCGTCTTTGTCAGCCAAAACCGACCGAACCTGTCCATTCGACAGCCCTTCTTTTAGGGAAAAGGTAGCTACGGCAGTGTTCCGAAATCGATCCAACCCGTCCACTGTCGCAACCCAGAGGTTATTTTCTCGATCTTCACAGAGTGCCATGACCTCGTCGCTTGATAGCCCGTCTGCTTCTCTAAATACGTCCACTCTTCCCCGATGTACGTGGATAAGACCCGCATGGTGTGTGGCGATCCAGAAACCACCGTCTCGGTCATCGAGCATCGTTCTGACGGTGAAAGGTTGCAGTTTGCCGGGCAGCCGAAACGCTTCGGTCTTTCCGTCGTGGAAGCGTCGAATCCCTCCAGCCACACCGAGGAGCAAGTTGCCGGCCTCATCTTCCGTGATTCCCTCGGTTGAATCAATTCCAAATGGCAGCGGGTAGAATTCCGGAGGTCCTGGCCTCCATCTCCAGATCCCAGATTGCGCGAGGGCCCAAACAGTACCCTTCGCGTCTTCGTACATCTTAGCAACCCGTCCTCCGCGACTCAGACTGCCATCGTCGCCGTAGCAGCGAATACCGGTCTTCTCGATCGCGCAAATCTGCTGAGGGGAGAAGTTTTTCTGACCGCTGGACCATATCGTACCTTCACGGTCTTCAAGGAAGGAACTAATGCTCTGTCCATCGGACTCGGGATAACGCCGAAGCTTGCCATCTTTCCAGGACGCGACGCCACCCTCAGCGCCGGTGCCGATCCACAGCGTTCCGTCGCGCGCAACCAGTAAGGAGTAAATAGGCCCTGAAGGGAGGACCGCACCTGATGGCGCATGCCAGGGAATCGCCCGAACCCCGTCAAAACGATACAGGCCGAACTCTGTTCCGAGCCACAGATAGCCGTCAGGCGTTTGCGCAATTGCCTGAATCGCTCCCCGGGTAAAACCATCGCGCACTCTCCATACCGTATGCGCATATTGGCTGACGTCGAACGAGGGGTTAACCGCGAAGGCGCAGGAGGAGGACGAAGCCAGCAGAATGCAAGCTAGTTTAGTCGCCAGCGCGATAAGCTGTCGTGCTCGTTCGCGAGCGCTCCGCACAATACCCGGCATTTTAACGCAGTTTAAATCTTGACACTCACGAAAGATTCTTGGCAACATTTGCGTCGCCGCTACGAGGTGTGAAACGTGCGTCCAGCATTCATCCTCGTCCTTTTCTTCCTTGCTTCTTTCGTCGCAGTTCTTCGCGCGCAATCCACAAGTGCGTCCATCACCGGCCGCGTCACCGATCCCAGCAAAGCAGTCGTTGCTGATGCGGAAGTCGCCGCAATCGGTGCCGACACAAATGTCCGTTACGAAAGCGCGACCAACGGCTCGGGTGAGTATTACCTCACGAATCTGCCACCCGGCAACTATCGCATCGAAATCGGGAAGAGTGGCTTTCAGAAGCTGATCAAGCCGGACGTGATCCTGCACATTCAGGATGCTCTCGCAATCGACTTCGAGATGGCGCTCGGTTCGGGGTCGGAGAGCGTCACCGTGCAAGCCGGCGCGCCGATAGTCAACACAGAGTCGGCGACGGTCAGCACCGTGATTGACCGCACGTTCGTCGACAATCTCCCGCTCAATGGCCGAAGTTTACAGACGTTAATTATCCTCACGCCAGGCGTGGTAGTCACCGCCACGGCTTTCGACGACCAGGGACAGTTCAGCGTGAATGGGCAGCGCGCGGACGCCAACTATTTCACTGTGGATGGGGTGAGCGCCAATTTCGGCGTCACCGGATTCCCTGTGCTCCTGCAATCAGCCGGAGGAGCGCTGCCCGCGCTCAGCGTTTCGGGTGGCACGAACAGCCTTGTTTCGGTCGATGCCGTACAGGAGTTTCGCATTCAGACTTCTTCGTTTGCCCCCGAGTTCGGACGCACCCCCGGCGGACAGATTTCCATCGTGACGCGCTCTGGAACGAACGCTTTTCACGGCACGTTGTTTGAATATTTCCGCAACGACGCACTGGACGCCAACAATTGGTTCGCGAACGCCGATAATTTGCCGAAACCTGAAGAGCGGCAGAATGACTTTGGCGGCGTAGTCGGTGGCCCAATAATCAAAGATAAGACATTCTTCTTTTTCTCTTACGAAGGGCTGCGACTGCGCCAGCCAATGACCCAGGAAACGGTTGTACCAGACGTTGCCTCACGGCAGAACGCTCCCGCGGCGATGCAGCCGTACTTGAACGCATATCCCATTCAAAACGGCCCCGAGTTCGGGGCGGGATTGGCGCAATTCAACGCCAGCTATTCCAACCCTTCCTCGCTCGACGCCTACAGCATCCGTGTCGACCACGATGTCAACTCGAAGCTCCGCATCTTCGGCCGGTATAACTATTCGCCATCCGGCATAGTCCTGAGATCCCCCCCTCTCGCTGGACCGGTCCTCAGCGTGACCCAGCCGTTTTTCTCCTCCATTCAAACCGGCACCATCGGGCTGACCCAGTTGATCTCGTCGACCGTCAGCAACGAACTCCTCGCCAACTATAGCAACCAGCGGGTTGCCTCCCGCTACATAATGGATAATTTCGGCGGAGCGGCGCCGCTTCCCGATTCCGCGCTGTTTCCGCCCGGCTACACGTCCGCTAACAGCCTCCTTGAACTGGACATCGTGGGTGCAGGCGAATACGGGCAGGGCAGCTTCGGAACCAGCGAGCAACGCCAGATCAATCTTGTGAACAATCTGTCGATATCCAAAGCGAGCCATCAACTGAAGTTCGGGGTGGACTATCGCTGGCTCGCCCCTTTCGTCAACCTCTACACATACTCCCAGTCTGTCGAATTCTCCGGCGTGACGTCTGTCCCAGGAGGGGCTCTCTCGGGATCGGCGGTCTTCGCTGGCACGAACGCGCAACTGCCAAACGCGCTTCTCTCCCGAAACTTCTCGCTCTATGGTCAGGACACCTGGAAAATCACTCCCCGATTCACCGTGACCTATGGTTTGCGGTGGGAGGTGAATCCACCGCTAAAGGGCAAGAATGCGGCCAACGATCCTTTCACTGTGTTGGGCCTAAACAATCCAGCGACCATGACCCTGGCCCCTCGCGGCACTCCGCTCTACAAGACGACCTATGGAAACGTTGCACCTCGGGTGGGATTGGCGTATCAACTGA
>Ga0207151_1126_pt1 | contig 17920 bp, 13 predicted proteins | sample Alteio_BWMinHeat_29_FD_153523 | JGI IMG/M metagenome (GOLD analysis project Ga0207151, IMG submission 153523) | Enriched cells from forest soil in Barre Woods Harvard Forest LTER site, Petersham, Massachusetts, United States -... | ecosystem: Environmental > Terrestrial > Soil > Temperate forest >... | reverse complement strand
ATTCCATTGTGCAAAAATCTCGGAAAGCTCTTCTACAGATGTTCCTAAACAGGATTTTAATATGTGATACGCTTCGCAGATGAGCTGCATGTCGCCATATTCGATGCCGTTGTGCACCATCTTGACATAGTGACCTGCGCCATTATCTCCGACCCAATCGCAGCAAGGTTCTCCATTGTCCACTTTGGCGCTGATCGCTTGAAAGATGGGTTTGACGTGTGGCCATGCTGCCGGATTGCCTCCAGGCATTATTGAGGGGCCATGTCTGGCGCCTTCTTCGCCTCCTGAAATGCCCGTGCCGATAAAGAGGATGCCTTTTTTAGCTAGTTCGTCACAGCGGCGGTTTGTATCGGTGAAGAGGCTATTTCCCCCATCTATTAAAATGTCGCCTTTTTCGAGGTAGGGTAGGCAATGTTCAATGAACTCATCGACGGGATCACCAGCTTTGACCATTAGCATGATGCGGCGTGGGCGTTTTAGCGTGCGGCACAACTCTTCAATGGAATGAGTGCCTATAATTTTCGATCCTTTTGCAGGACCGTTTAAGAAGACATCGACTTTGGAAATGGTGCGATTGAAGACAGCCACCACAAAACCGTGGTCATTCATGTTAAGGGCAAGATTTTGCCCCATAACAGCTAGGCCTATTAGTCCAATGTCTGCTTGACTTGACATACGATCCTCACGTGAAATCGTTCTCGGCGCGACTCGAACGCGCGACCTGCTGCTTAGGAGGCAACTGCTCTATCCACCTGAGCTACGAGAACTTGTGGTTAATTTTACTACTTTATCATTTGTTTTTAAATAATCGTCAATGCCTTGCGCGATGCCCCAGGATAACTTTTTCAGATAGCTGGCAGTTTTAATTTTTTGGCATTCGGAGGCGTGTGTCAAAAAACCTCCTTCTACTAGCACTGCAGGCATATCCGTTTCCCTGATAACAGCTAGATCGCCATGCTTAACCCCACGCGATTTGGCATCTGTTTGGACAAGCATTCGCTGCAAAATGGCTTGTGCCAGGGCTTTGGAGGAGTCTGTGCGAGATTTATTTTCTTCCTCGCGGTAGTAGAAGATTTCGATGCCTTCTGCAGACTTGTTTGGTGCTGAATTATAGTGAATGCTGACGAAGAGATCGGGGCGAAAATTATTCGCAAAGTGTGCGCGCTCTTTGAGCTCGACAAATTCATCCTCTTCGCGTGTCAAGATCACGGCGTAGCCTAGATACTCTAAGTAGGTTTTTACAATTTTTGCCGTGCTTAAGTTCAGGAATTTTTCTTGGTATTTGGGAGGTTTGGATGATTGAGCGCCCAAGTCTTTTCCTCCGTGTCCGGGATCTAAGATGATCAATTTTCTTTGAACCGGTTTACATGGAGACTCAGGGATGTCTATCTGTTCTTCTGCGCAGGTTGCGGTTTGAAGCATGGGTTGCACTTCGACAAAAGTGGGAGAAGAGCATGAGGTAGCAAGAAATAGGAGCAATAAAATACTTAAAAGATTCATGAGATTTTCCTAGAAGCTAAATGTTGGCATATTTGAGCGGCCACTTTGCGATCATCAAATTCTATAATTTTATGTGCAAATACTTGATACGGTTCGTGGCCTTTTCCTGCAATTAAAAGAATATCGGATGGGCCCATCATTTCTATGGCGCGTGATATCGCTTTGTAGCGATCGACTTCGACGATATAGTTGTCAGGATGGCTAAAGCCTTTGATGATTTCCTGGATGATGGCTTGCGGATCTTCCGAGCGGGGATTATCGCTGGTCACGATGCATAGATCAGATAGGGCTTCACACGCTTTTGCCATGCGGGGACGTTTAGTGCGATCACGGTCGCCGCCACAGCCAAAAACGGTTAGAATCTTACCCTCTTTTTTAAGCTCTTGAAGGCATTCAAGAACATTTGTGAGGGCATCGTCAGAATGGGCGAAGTCTACATAGATTTTTTTTCGTAAGGCGTTCGGTACCTGTTCCAAACGTCCCGGCACAGGAGCAAAGGTAGCGATCAGGGGAATCACTTGTTCTAGTGTGTTTCCGCGTGCGAGAGCGACGCCAGTGGCGGCTAGGATGTTATAGATATTGTACCGCCCCACTAGAGGTGACTTGCAGAGATGATTCTTTCCTTTGTAAGAGATCAGAAATTGGGTTTCTTGTCCTGACATTACTATTTGAGAGGCGCGCAAGTCTGCAGGGTTATCAATTCCATAAGTGAGAATTTGGGCCGGGCAATTTTCGATCATTTTTGGATGCCATGGACTATCCGCATTGATCACGGCCACTTTTGGACCTTTTTTACGTTCAGGTTTTAAGGATGAAAACAGTTTTGACTTCGTATGGCAATACTCTTCCATGGAGTGATGGTAATCGAGATGGTCGACGGAAAGATTAGTAAACACAGCAACATCGTATTCGATATAAAGGGTTCGACCTTGATCTAGCGCATGAGAGGTCACTTCCATGACAGCGGACTGACACCCTTGAAGCACCATTTCGCGCAGCATTTTATGGTTGGCAGCTATGTCTGGAGTAGTTCTAGTAGCTTGATAACGCTGATGTCCAATGATGTACTCGATCGTACCGATGAGTCCGCAAGGCCCGTGAAGATGATCTAGAAGATACTTTGTCAGAAAACTGGTGGTGGTTTTTCCATTAGTACCGGTAATGCCAACAGTGAAAAGCTGATCACTTGCGAATTGGTAAAAGTTTGCGGCTAAAAGGGCTTCAATGGCTGCGACATCTGGGTGTACCAGTTGTGTAATGCCTTTTAATGAGGGATCGAATAGATCTGTTAAGACAGCTACAGCTCCGGCGGAAATGGCTTCAGGAATATACTGGGCGCCATCATTGGTGCGTCCCTTTTTGGCGATAAACAGGTTGCCAGGTGCAATTAATTTTGAATTAATGCAGATGCCGGTAATTTCAACATCTTTGGATCCTTTCACTTGACGAATGGGAATATTTTTGATGAGTGTCTTGAGTTTCATGGGATGTCTATTTCTTTACAGTTTTATTCCATGATTCATACTTTTCTTGCAACTGTTTCGCTTCCGGCAACCAGTCCGCTAATGCAGGATCTTGTCGCGGGTCGCCACCGGGATAGCCATGCGGATCATCAGGTGGTATCCCGATATACTCCAGGCAGCGAGAAGCAATTTCACGAAAGACCGGAGCAGCGCAAATTCCGCCATGGTGTCCCTTACCAACTCCGGGAACATATCCGTATTCAGGCTCGTCCATCATCACTAAAAGCACAAATGCCGGATCTTTCACTGGCGTAAATCCGATAAAAGTGGAGCAATATTGGGTAGTCGAATAGCTGCCATTGACAATTTTGTTTGCAGTGCCTGTTTTTCCTGCTTCGGTATAACCCCATATGTTTGCTCTTGAGGCTGTTCCACCTTGTTTAGTGGTATATTTCATGCTTTGGACGACCCTTTCAACAATCGCTTTATCTAGCACCGGAATTGGAGGTTGGGAGCATTTATTCACAAAAATTTCTTGATCGCCTCTGACTATTTTTTTTACGAGAGTTGGTTTTACTAAATAGCCTCCATTGGCGAAGAGTGCATAAGCTCTGACTAATTGCAGCCCTGTAATCTGAACGTTGTGACCCATAGCGATCGAATACGGAGTGGCTCCGGACCACTCTAGGGCACCATTTGGGTGTTTTTTTCCGGGAGTGGGAAGTACTCCGGCGCTTTCTGCAGGGAGTTCTATACCTGTTTTTTTACCGAAACCAAAACTATCTAAAAGGGAACGATACCACTCTTTCCCTAGACGTTCGATGATCTTCTCTACTAATTTGGCCATATAGATATTTGAAGATTTTTGCAGGGCCATGTCCATATTCAAGAAATAGTGTAAGTGTGTGTCCTTCAACGGCTTGGGGCGTCCTTTAAATTTGCCCACAGAAGTTGCCACTTTCTCATCAGGGGAAAACAGAGCCTTTTCACTACGTAATTGGAGATCTTGATTGGCCCTGAGGGCGGCTGCAAGGGTAAAAGGCTTCATCACAGAACCAGGCTCATTCGCATCGGTAATCGCCTTAATTCTGGTGTGCTCGATGAGTTCAGGATTATTGAAATACTTTTGGTAATCTGGTGGATAAAAAGAGGGATATTGGGCAAGGGCTAAAATTTCCCCTGTCTTTGGGTTCATCAAGATGGCGGAACCCGCTTTTGCTTTGCAGCGTTTGACGCCCTTCTCCAATTCCTCTTCAGCGATCGCTTGCAGGCAATGGTTTATTGTCAGATAGATGTCAGCGCCATTTTCCGGCGAGGCCAAGACTTCGCCTGTTTCGAAGGAATTGCGTGGGGAGCGCATGAGACGCCTTTTACCTTGTTTGCCTTTCAGGTAACTGTTGAAGGCAAGTTCCAGGCCTCCGGTAGGAATGGCTTGCCTGGTGACCTCATCTTTCTGCAATTGAATGGTATGCAATACCTGTCCTAGAAGACTTCCAAAAGGGTATGAACGCTGATAGTCATTTGCAAAAAAAAGCGCATTTGGAGGAATTTTATAGCGCTTGGCGTAGGGCTGCCACCACACTAATATGGCGTCGTGAGTAATTTGATCCAGCCACATGGCCAATTTGCGGCTGCGGCTTTTTTTCGAAAATTGCTTTTCGATTTTGACACTATCTTCAGGAGTGCTTTTCAAAGCTTTGGTGATGAATTTCGAAATCGGCTTTCTATGGATATTTGGAATGGATTGAGGGTCGATGTAAAGATGGTATTTTTGTACATCGATCACGAAACTTTGACTTTCTTCACGGTGTCCCTTTTTGACAGGATTTGAGAGAAAGCGACCTCGCTGAAAAGGCTCTCTGAGCACAAAGAAATGTTGTTTTTGGGCGACATTCGACCATTGTTCTCCTTCTATGATTTGAATGCGGTAGAACTGCGCAATAAGCAAGGCAAAAAGGGCAAAAATGAAAAAAGATAGAAAGAGGAGACGTTTTTTCATGGTGCTATTTGGCCTTTAGGCAAAATGAGAATTTGGTTTTCGTAAGGATAATGCAGGTGGCTGAACTCAGGTTTGCGCGCGAGTTCCATGAGGTGGACCGGATTTTCAAACTGGTTGATTGCATAACGTAGGCGGATATTATCCTCTTCGAGGCGCTTAACTTCTTTTTCTAAGGCAGGAATGGTCAGGCGCAATTCTGTCAACGAGTTGAGCTCAAGAATGTAGAGATACAAAGAGGCTCCGGCTATTAATATGGAAAGAAAAAACTGTGTCACTATTCTCATAGTCTTTCTACAACTCTTAGCTTTGCGCTGCGACTGCGTGGGTTGTTTATTTTCTCTTCTTCAGAAGGCTGTACGGCCCTTTTTGTGATCAACTTTACTGTCGGTGTCTTTGGCAAAAATATGCCTTGCAACCCTATTGTATTTTGCTTATCGCTAGCGGCATCTCTGAATAAATTTTTTACAATTCGATCTTCCAAGCTATGAAAGGTAATCACTGCAAGTCGTCCTCCTGGTGCCAAATGTTCGATTGCCTTAGGAATAAAGCTTGCAATCACAGCTAATTCATCGTTGACGGCGATGCGCAAGGCTTGAAATATAAGCGTGAGAGGATTTATTCCCTTCTTCTTCCAAGCAAAATATGGCCTTAACGTCTCCACCAGCTCCATTGTACTCTCGATACGCTTTTCTTTTCTCTTCGCCACAACGCTTCTTGCGGCCACACGCCATCTCGGTTCTTCACCAAATTCTCGAAAAATTTGTCCCAGATCTTCTTCTGACCATGTGTTCACAATTTCCTCTGCTGTGAGTGATTGGGTGCGATCCATGCGCATGTCCAAAGGCCCTTCGCGCATGAAGCTAAATCCTCGTTCGCCTTGATCCAACTGCATAGAGGAGACTCCTAAGTCTACAAGAATACCGGAAAATTGTTCAGAAAAAGGTATCGATGCGAAATTGCTGTGGAGGAATTCTATCTTATTTCCCCACGACTTTAAATTATTCCTAGCTTCCTTAAGGGCGTTTTCATCTTGGTCTACGGCAATAAGTTTTTTCATTTCTGGATGTGCTTCTAGAAGCATTCGGGAATGACCACCTGCACCTACAGTTCCATCCAGAAAGTAAGTCAAATGACACGTTGCAAAGGCTTCGAGGAGTTCTTTAGCGAGTACGGAAATATGCATAGGCTGTTATTGTACATAAGAAAAAGCTCTTTTAGATAGATCTTTTTCTGCTACTTTGCTAAGGAAGTATCTGAAGAGGTGATTGCAAAAGTCTCTTAAAAGCATTAAAGTTGCAGAGTTCTGCAATAACATGCCAGGATTGACTTATTTTTTCGGGCTCGGGCTCGTTCACGTAGAGACGTTGCTACTACCTCCTATGACTGAGGCTTAAAAATGAATCTAGAGATCGATATTCCGGATCTGCCTTTTAAAAAACCTGTAGAGGTTGAACGTATTTTGCAATTAGGCTTTGATCAGCGCGAAGGCATGGATCCTGTTGAAGCGAGAGAAAGAATACAGGAAATGGCTGTTTCTCTTGCGGATGCCTATGTCAACACTAAAAATGCTGATTATGAAGGCTGCGTTGCTGTCATCGCCTCTGCTCTCAGCGAAACAGGGGCCTTTTTAGGAGGAAAATTTGGCCAAACAATGGTGGCTGAAAGTGAACTCTCCGCTCATCAAGCTTGCCGACTAGATTTTCCCGAAGAATAATTTTGACTTAATTCTCTGAATATATTAATATCTTGTCTTACTTATTATTTTTTAATTATGTTATTTTCTGAACTTGCTTATAGAGGAAAAACCACGCTTTCTTGGTCCGCCGATTTAATTTTGGCTTTGCCCAGATATGCGCTAGGAGCACGAACTGTTAGATTTTTCGATCGATCCACGCCGATTCTGTCTGTCAAAGATAGAAATATTTGGAGGATGATCGCTCTAATTGCATCTATCATCTTGTCGCCCCTAATAGCTTTGGGCCTGATCTTTCAGATTTGTGAACCCATAGAAGCAGCGTTTCGGAAGAGATATCTTTCGAATTGCAAGATTTTAGAGAAAGATTGGCGATTTAATCTCCTGCAAAATTGTGGGACATATAATACTGCTATTCGCAATTCCGGCCTCTACGACTATTTAGAGCAGATGCGTGCATATAAAAATCCAGATCAGAAAGAATTCGCGGCCTCTGTGCAGGGCACCATAAAGGTAGTCGAGACCTTTCTAGAGCTTGCTCATTTAATTTTACCCGTGACAGAAGCCTGCCGAATGTCTTCTGCGATTCAAAAACATTTTAAAGTCCTGGAACTAAGAGATTTGTTGAAGGTAGACTTACATAATTTCATAATGAATCGCATGCAACAAGGTGATTCTCTTCTCTTTCCTATTCGTCAGATGTCACGTTTCGCCTTGCTTAGGAAATTGCAAGATAAGCTTGTGTTTGGCATAGCGCAAGCCAATCAAAAAGTAGAGTGCGTAGATAACCCTTCATGTGCCATAGATCGAGAGATAGATGAGCAAACAGTTCAGCTAATTGTTGATAACATAGTTGAACTCTCTAAAGAAGAGAGTCATTATCCAGGATCTATTTTAGAATTATTAATACGCGATGTGAAATATTTCTTTGATTTTCAAACGGCAGCTAGGCAAGTTCTTTCAACAAAAAATATCAGAGAATTCTTAACAAAGTGGGGCACGAAAGGCATAATTCCCGCTGATCTTATAGATAAACTTCCTCAAGATCTTAGAACTAAACTTGATGACGAACTAGCTTTTCATGGTTTGCAATTATACTTGCGTTGACCTAAACCGGCAATTTCTCAAACTCAGTACGATCAACGTAAGGCCTAAAACTACATAAGGCACGCTCAACCATTGTCCAGCTTGCAAAAACGACTCATTAAAAACAGTGCTTTGCGGCATCTTTAGAAATTCAATGAAGAAGCGAAAGCTGAAAACGAGTAGAAAAAATATACCGCTCAGCAATCCTTTGCTTTTTCTGACTGCAGGTTTTTTCCACAACCAAAGGAGAAGGACAAAGACAATAAGGTAAAAAAGGGCTTCATACAGCTGTACCGGATGTCTTGGGATCCAAGGTTCGCCATCGATAGGGTCTCCAAAACGGATCGCCCAAGGCAATGTGGATGGCACACCTAAAATTTCCTGGTTAAAAAAGTTGCCAATTCTGATGCAGCAAGCGGCAAATCCCGCAGGGACAGCAATCATATCTAGCAATGAAAGAAAGGTTAAGTGATAATCTTTAGAGACGCGCTTTTGGTAGAAAAAGAGCCCTAAGAAGATCCCAAGAGCCGCCCCATGGCTGGCAAGGCCTCCTTCCCATATTTTGAAAATATCTAAAAGATGATGTTTGTAAAGATGCCAGTCGTAAAAGAAAACGTGCCCGAGTCGGGCTCCGATAATCGTGCCTAGAACCATGTACCAAGTCAGGCGATCTACTAAAGAGAAAGCGATTTTCCTGGAAGAGGGCTTGTGAAGGTCCTGTAAACGTGTTTCAAACATTGGAATCAGAAGAAAATAAGCCACAACAAAACCAAAAACAAACCAAAGCCCATACCAAGCAATCGGTCTATCGATAATAGGAATGGTAAAAACGTCTCTAGGTGGATTCCAGTATAGCCAAGCAAGTAATTCATTCATCATAATAGTAGGGAATCGGAGCAGAGGGATTTGAACCCCCGACCTACTGCTCCCAAAGCAGCCGCGCTAGCCAAACTGCGCTATGCTCCGATAAAATATAATGTCGCTAGCATAGCAATTATTGGTTTTTCTAGGAATAGAGAATTATCCTAGAAACGGCAATTCAAGGTGATAAAGTGATGCAAGATTTTGAGTCAGGATCATTTGCGATGGGGGTCGATCATTCCCAAAAGGTGAAGGCGACCCCCATTGCAAATGATTATGGCTCAAAAAATAGGGGTATACATAAGGATGAAAGCTGAAGGCTGAAAAATATCCACAGCTTATCTTGTTACTTCTTTCAGTTTTCATAATTCATTCTTCAGCCTTTTTCAAGTGCTACCTCAAGATGCGAGCAATATCTTCATGTCCTTTAGCCATCGCTATCTCTAAGGGCGTTTGACCTGCCTTATTTCTGACTCTGAATAAGTCTTTGTGAGCAGTGAGTTTGTATGCAAAACTAAAACAATTGTTCTGTGCAGCGACATGCAAAGCATTAAAACCATCATTGTCCACGGCTCTAACATTTGCTCCCGCTTTCAGCAATGCCTCAAACACTTGATAATTGTGTTCTGCTACGGCAGTTAGCAATGGAGTTCGCCCATCTTTCGCTTGAGCTTCGAGAAATTCTTTGTACGGCAGAAGCATTTGTACAACTTCAAGTTGGTTTTGAGTCGCTGCCAGATGCAAAGCATTGCAACCATTTACGTCTACTGCTTTAATGTTTACTCCTGCTTGCAGCAATGTCTCACAAACAGTTCGATGGTTTCCTGTTACTGCGGTTAAAAATGGAGTCCGCCCATCTTTCGCTTGAGCTTCGTGCAGTTCTTTGTACGGCAGAAGCATTTGTACAACAGCAAGTTGATTTCGCGCTGCTGCCAAATGCAGAGCATTGGAACCATTTATGTCCACTGCTCTAACATTTGCTCCAGCCGTAAGCAGCGCTTCACATGTGTTTCGATGCCCTCGGAACGCAGCATATAAAAATGGAGTAAAACCCTCTTTAGCTTGTGCTTCGAGATACTCTTTACACTGAGAAAGCAATTGCATAACATAGAGCTCGCTCGAAAATGCAGCCACATGCAGGACATTGTATCCTTTATTGTTTACCGCTCTCATATTGGCTCCTGCTATAAGTAGTGTCTCACACACTTCTCGATGGCCATTAGCAGCGGCTAATAAAAATGGTGTATTCCCAGAATTATCCTGAGCTTCAAGTAGTTCTTTGTAAGGCAAAAGCACATGTACAACAGCGAGACAGCCTTTCTCTGCAGCCAAATGCAAGGCATTACGCCCTTCCTTATCTACTGCTCTAATATTTGCTCCGGCCTTAAGTAGAAGTGCACATGCTTGGTGTTTTTCGGTCATTGCCATCACCAGAAGAGGAGTACACCCATGGTAGTCTCTTATTTCGAGAAAGTCCTTATGGGTCAGGAGTGCGGAAATAATGTCAATGTTTCCTTTGGTAAAATGAATCACAGTGGATCCGTAAATCGATCCTTCGACACCTGCGCCAGCCTTGAGTAATAGTTCACACACCTCACGGTTACCACCTCGTGCTCCATAGAACAATGGGGAAGTGCGACACTCCCCACCCTTTACAAGTAACTCTTTGTGAGTGGCAAGGAGAAATTGGACCACTTCTAGACTTCCAGCTGCAGCTGCTAGGTGAAGAGCATTTTCGGAATAAGCGTTGGTAGCCTGGGGATTAGCGCCGGCTTCTAGGAGCAATTCACACGCTCGGCGATGACCGTGAGCAGCTGCCAGAAGGAATGGGGTTCTGCGTGCTGTAAAGCGGTCATTTGTGTCTTGTTCAGCATCGAGAAGTTCCTTATCTGCCATAAAGAGGGTGATCACATCAATATGTCCTCGAATAGCAGCAATATGCAGGGGATTTTCCCAATTCTTGTTGGTTTTTAAGGAATTTGCACCAGCCTTCAGTAAAATTTCGCATGTTTCGCGTAGGCCATTTGCGGCTGCTAGGATCAATGGCGTGTTTCCTTCTTCATCAGGGGTATCTAGCAGCTCTTTATAGGGTAGAAACATTCGCACAACCGCCAGTTTATTTGCAGCCGCAGCTACGTGAAGTGCAAAAGCTGAAGGAAAAGCACCCGATTTCAGCAGTGCTTCACAAATGCTTGTATGGCCTTTTTCTGACGCCAATATTAATAGAGTGTTCTTATCTTCTTGCGAGAGTGCTGCAATGTCGCTAGCATGTTTAAGGACTACTTCGGCACTTCCTGCTTCGATGGCTGTACGTATTGCTGCAAGCGCACTTCCTGCAGGAGCAGCAGGCATCTCCACCCCCAGCTCGACGCAAAATCGCGGTAGAGCCTGTGTGGACTGGAAAACTACGAATTCATCCCATGCAGGTTGATCAACTTGAGAACAAGGATGGTAATCCATGCACTCCGGGTCACTAGGATCGACAGATACTACGGGGATAAAGTGTGCATTGGAACTTTGATACGCTCCCTGTCCTTCGAGCTTGCGCATGTCTGAGCATTTTTGAGGAACTGGAACATCGCTGACAACGGGATAAGGGCGACGCATGGCCACCCAGCTGAGCACAAGTGTATTTTGGTTGTACAGTGCAGCATACTGACTGCTATTTGTGAAGTAGATGCCACTTCCAAAGTATCCGATATCAGTGCTTTTTGCGCTTCCGGCGGCTGCTTCGGCATGGATCATGTGATGTTTGCCGAAAAAGGTAAAGCCGATCTCGCAAATCGACTCAACATGCCTTGTACCATGCCAGAGAGGCAGTACCTTAATGTGCACAAAACGCTCTTTTCTTGAGGCATCGAAGCGCACCTCGATGGGCGAAAATTGTTTCGCTTGCTCTTCCCATCGTCGCGTGGTACGAGCTCGCAGGTCTTGCGGTGCTTCGTTATCCCATGCAGGTTTAAATGTCTGTGCATGTTGTTCCATGGCCGGCAGATCAGCTTCAAAAACTCTGGTTCGATTAGGGTTATGGATGCAAAGAATGTTGCGGATACATAAACCCGGAGGCTTTTGATGCATGAAGTATTTGAGCACAAAGTTGTACTCGGGATCAGACCTCTGTACTTCACATGTCTTGAAATGCTTGCCGGCAGGCGATTCCTGTTTGCGCATCCGCTCAAAAAGCTCTCTGCTTATGTTCCAGGGCGTTTCCGGATGTGCTAGAGTGCGCGCCAAATCTGGTGGAATAGGTAATCTAGGACCGGCTCCTCCTGCTGAGGCTGATGCAGCGGCCATATTGCTCTCCTTCGTATTTTTGCTGTTCCTTAGAAAGGTTTTTATGCTTACCAGGGAAATAAGACAAGAAAAAATTGAGCTAATTAATTGCTTCGCAATTAATTTATCTCGGCTATAAACTTGTTTTAGAATATGCCTAAAGCTATTCTCTGTGCTTCTGTGGTAAAATTTTTTGCAATACTTTGATTATAAAAAATTTAGGTGGTAGCTTAAAGAGCATGGGCATTGGCTAGTTCACGAAAGGATTGTTGCAGAGAGGCTTATGACATTTGAATGGGATTGGCTTGCAGTATTACTAGCGGTCATTTTTGTTGTGATATTCCTTTATCTCTTAAATTGGAAAAAACAGTTTGATCCTCCTTACCTTTTCTTTTCTGATACTCGTCACTTGAGGGAATCGCGTCAAATCGAATGGAGCCCTGTTTTCTATAGCGCGGCTTTGGCGGCATTCTTGTTAGCATTTATTGATCCACATCTCTTTTTTCCCAGGAAAGATATTAGTACTCATGAAGGAATTGCCCTGTACCTAGTTTTAGACCAATCCGGTTCGATGAGAGAAGATGTTCAGACAGGTTCTAATAAAATAAGCAAAATCGCATTCTTGAAAGAACTCACAGAAGATTTCGTCAAAGAAAGGCCAAATGATTTAATTGGTCTTGTTTCTTTTGCGCGAACAGCGCAAGTATTAGTGCCTCTCACGATTAGTCATGACGAGATTTTGGAAAAATTGCGGCAATTAGACGTTGTTAAGACTGAGGAAGAGGATGGCACCGCGATCGGTTATGCTGTTTATAAGACAGCCAATCTGATCGCTGCAACAAGGCACTACGCTCAAGATTTAAGCGGCTCAGATATTCCCGCTTATACTCTCACAAGCTTTGTGATGATATTGGTCACAGACGGTTTTCCCTCTCCAAGCCCTTTAGATAAACAGGATTCGTTGCGCAGAATGGATCCGATGCGAGCTGCTGAATATGCCAAAGAGAAGGGTGTCAAGTTGTATATAATTACCATTGATCCTCTTTTAGGGAACGCTGAGCTAGCGCCACAAAGGCATTTAATGCAGCGCATGGCCGAATGGACAGGAGGCAAATACTACTTAATTGATGACTCTATGAATCTCAAAAAAGTTTATGATGATATAAATGGATTGGAAAAAAGCGCTTTCCCAAAAGAGCAATTCATCTCTTTGCCAAAAGATAAACAGCCGCATCGCTATCATCGATTTTCTCTGTATCCTTTTTTCATTAGTTTGGGACTGGTAAGTTGGCTTTTGGCTATATTGTGCGAGACATTAATTTGGCGGCGTGTGCCATGATTTTTAATTTTCCTGAAGCTAAAACATTGATCTGGCTGGCCTTTGTCATATTGTTTCTTTTTTGGTGGTTGAAGAGATATCGTGTATCTTGTTTATCGAGCTATGTGAACAAGGAGCTCTTGCCAATCATGGCTCAACAGCGCCATGAGCACATATTTTGGGCAAAAACGGCTTTTTCAATGGTTGGCTGGGCGCTAATTTGCACAGCTTTAATGCAGCCTCTAAGTAAGGGTGAATATCCTGAAGAGTTACGCTTGCTTTCTAAACAAAAAGTAACAAGTGGCCTCCAGCTCAAGCCACAGGACGTTTATTTACTGATGGATGCTTCAACTTCGATGTCTATAAAGGACATGTCTGGAAATACCTCACGTTTTGAATTTGCCAAACAGGTTGTGGATCAAGTGGTAAGTCAACTTTCTGGAGAAAGGGTGGCTTTAGATGCGTTCACAACCGAGTTAATCCCGTTATCTCCTCTCACGAATGATTACTTATTTGTCAGATTGATGCTGAAGCAGTTGGATTTGAATGAAAAAGAACATGCGGGAACTGATTTTCAAGTGGCTCTGAGCAAGTTTCTTTCGGACAATTCAGATGCAATAAAAACATTGGTATTCTTAAGCGATGGCGGTGACACGCAGCTTGAATATAGTTCCGGAGAAGAGTACCAAAAGCGCTTAACGGACATTTTAGAGCCCATTAAAGAGGCCAAGAAGTTGAAAGTTTTAACAATTGGAGTGGGGGCACTGAAGGAGTCTCAGATTCCTGGATTGGAGTACGAGGGTAAACCGGTTTACACAAAACTAGATGAATCTATCCTTCAAAAAATGGCCCAACAAGGGCATGGGCGCTATTTTCGTGCTATAGACCATTCCTTAATTGATCTTTCTAGCGCAATTGTTTCCGACATTGAAAAGGAGAAAGAGTTTGTTCAATCTGATAGAGGCGACTTATTGATCAAAACTCTCTATTTTCAAATACCGTTAGGATGGGGAATTTTACTTTTTGCTTTAGTTTTGGTTCTGCCGGACACATTTGCCAAAAGGGTTGTAAACACTTTTTCAGCACTCCTTTTAATGATGAATTTTACTCTACCTGCATCGGAAAAGGAGGATATGCCTGAAGCTGCTGCTTATTATGACGTCGGGGAATATCGAAATGCGCGAGAGCTATATGAGCAAAAAGCTCAAGAGACAGACCTACAGCCGTGGGAAAGGGCTATTTTGCTTTATAATATTGGTACGGCCTATTTGTCCGAGGGCAATTGGAAAGAGGCTATAGACACACTAAAAGCGGTTCCATTGGAAGACAATCCTTCACCTTTACTGCGAGAAAGACGTGATCGCAATCTAGCGATTGCAGAAGCCTTAAAAAATCAATCGCGCGAATCTCTGACAAATACCACCACCCTCAAAACAACAGAAAAGGAAAAAGCCATTCAATCCCTTCTAGAAATGTACCAAGAAGACTATTTGCCTGCAGTTGAAATTAAACCGTCTAAAAGTGATCAACGCCCATGGTAAATCTTCTCATTCTTATTCTAATTACCTGTTTTCAAAGTATGTGGGGATTAGATCTAAACGTGGACGTGAGTGCTAGTGTGGAATCTTCCAAAGCTTTTGCTCAATTTCCAATTACAGGCTTGATTACAATCACACACCCTTCAAAAGAAGCTGTAGATCCCTCCTCATTTGAAATGAATGGAGCACCTTTAAAAACGGAACTCATTAAAACGGTCTCTTTGCCAGAGGGGCTGCAGATCTCTTTTTATCAGTTTGAATTGCCCGGACAACCTGCTGGAAATTACACTCTGCCGGAAATTCAAGTACACGTAGGCAAAGAGGAATTTAAGACGATGCCTACTCCATACACTATTTTGGAGCCTATTAAGGGTTCACAAAAAAACAGTAAAATTAGATTAGAAGCCTCTATAGAAGCTCCTGAACCTCTTTATCCTGGTCAGAGTTTTCGTGTCATTTATAAGTATTATTACGTTGGAAATATCGTTTTGAGCAAAGAAATTTTACCTTTGCTTGATCTATCAGGCTTTCAAAAAGTTGGTGATAAGCAAATTAATGACTCTCAAGAAGGAAATTGGATGGTCAGTGAAATCACCCAAACTTATAAAGCTGTCAAAGCAGGTAAATCGTCTGTCCCTCCATCGGTAGCAGAAGGTTATGCTTATGAAGGCGATGTCCCCCTGCAGCCTATGCTGCATGTCGAAACTAAGCCAATGGAAATTGTTGTCACAGATTTTCCTGAAAAGGGCAAACCAGGGTCTTTTCTCGGGGCCGCCGGCGAATTTACGTTCGAGACTGAGCTGAAAGGAGGTTCCGAAGTCGAACAAGAATCATTAGTAGAGCTGTTAGCAAAGGTATCTAGCAAAGATAAAGCTACTCTAGATACGGTGAGAGGCATTTATTTAAAGCAACCGGAGCTTACCAGTTTATTTAGATTAAGCGATTTACCTCTTGTAGGTGAGACAGAAGGCACTACAAAGATATTTAAGATACAACTCTATCCACTTTCGTCTGCTATCAAACAGATCCCTTCGATTGAATTTTCTTATTTTGATCCTCAGAAACAGGAGTATATACGCTTGTATAGCCATCCAATTCCTTTGAAAGTTAAAGGGTTTTCTGCTGTTCCTGAAAAAACTTTTAAAAACGAAAAAATATTCTTGAAAATAGTGTCACTACATCCAACAAAACCCTTAGGAACAAACGATAAAGCTTATGAGTACTACATCCAAGGGGATAAGAGCGATCAGTTAAAAGAAAGATCAGAGGCTTTCAATCAAGCTCTTTCCTTGTACTTAGATCAACCTAAATCTGCTCAATTATTTTACAACATTGGCAACACTCTGGCGCAGCTTGAGGAGTATCCTCAGGCACTTCTTTATTACTATAAAGCACTTGACTTAGAGCCTAGAGATCAAAACTTGCGCGATAATATTCTCACTGTTTCGCATCAATTAAATTTGCCCAAACCCACATTTCAATGGCTCTCATTAAAGGAAATTTGGAGGAGTTATATTTTCGGATTATTGGGGCTATGCTTGTTTGGACTCCTTTATTGGTGGAGCGCTTGCAAAATCACCTTACGCGTAGCCTTACTTTTTGCATCGATTTCTATTTTTTTTGCTAGCCTTGTCATCTACAGGCAATATTTTGCACCGGTTTATGCTGTCGTGGTCGATGCCTCTCTCATTTCGATTTCTCCGGAAAAAAATTCGATAGCAGTTAGTTCAAAACCTCTTTTACCAGGCCAGCAGGTCATGGTCTTGGATCTTCTGGATGAGGGAAAATGGTTAAAAATCTCTTCAAATGATGGAACTGTAGGTTTCGTTTCTTCTGAGAATGCAATGATGGTTGAAGAATAAAAGAAGTTTAAGATATGCTCTTCTGAAATGGAATAACTTATGAACTTAAATAAACCTATAAATTCCACTTCCACAAGCTGGGAGGAGCATCCTGCTATGCTTTGGATCACTCAGAATATCCGTTATGTAACAGTGGGGTTGGGAATTGTAATTCTTGCTGCTATCCTCTTAATACGCTTTCTAGGCTTTAGTTCTAGTGAAAATGCTCGCGAGTATCTCGATGCAGAATCAGATTTTGTTAAAATCTGGCAGGGAAAAGAGTCCCAGCAATCTCTGCAAAATCTTTCCCTCATCCTTAACAAGCATCCTGAACTCCACGCGAAGTTTGATGGATTATTGGCACAAATTTTGTTGAATCAAGGTCAGGTTGAGGAGGCGATGCCCTATGCTGTGCGCACTCTGAGAAGAACACAGGATGAAAATGCACCTTACTTTAAAACGTTTAGTGAAATCACATTGCTTGTCGCTCAAAAGAAATACACCGATGCTTTGCATCAAACACAAATTTTGCAGAAAAACTTAAATGCAAGTTCGTCTTTTCCTGGAATTGATGTTTTACAAGTATTTAATACTTTGCGCCTTGCATCCTTGCAACAACAGTTAAATTTACCGAAAGCAGAATTGAATACGTGGCAAGAGTGGCAGAAAATCGCTAATTTAAATCCTGCCATTACGGCAGCTATACTGAAACATTTTAAGGAAGGTATTTACCCTTTAGAAAATTATATTGATTATCGAAGAAAGTTTTTGGAAGGAATCAAATAATCCTAAAACCGCCGTTTTTAGGCTAATTCCTTGTTGATTTTTTTTGGTATTAATATATGATGAGAACGACCTGAAGACAGTGGAAAAGTAGAGCAAAAAGGAGGTGGCATCAGTCTAGGAGTCTTTGACTCAGCTCGGAAACCACAACATTTGGGATTTTTTGGAACCTATTTAAATAGAACATTGGATCATGACCTAAAACGTCATGAATGAAATATAAACCAAAACTTTATGTTTTGGACTACCTAGTTTTAGGTAGCTTTAGGAGAGTTGAATAGTGAGTCAACTGAGTTCACTCGCTCTCGAAGAAATTGAGCTCGTCAGAAGTTCTGAAAGAAAATCTGAACCAGAGCTTTTTTTGGTCGAGAAGCGCCCTATGAGTAACTCGGGCCTTCTCAATATGCATAGCCATGAGGCTGTGACATCGGTGAAGGGTCAGTTTACTGTTTCTTTCTAATTAGAAAGATAAGATTTTCGGGACGGCAGGAATGCCGTCCTTTTTAAAGGCTGAAGGCTAAAGGATGAAGGATGAAGGAAAGGATGAAGGCTAAAGGATGAAGGA
>Ga0207151_1125_pt1 | contig 18123 bp, 16 predicted proteins | sample Alteio_BWMinHeat_29_FD_153523 | JGI IMG/M metagenome (GOLD analysis project Ga0207151, IMG submission 153523) | Enriched cells from forest soil in Barre Woods Harvard Forest LTER site, Petersham, Massachusetts, United States -... | ecosystem: Environmental > Terrestrial > Soil > Temperate forest >... | reverse complement strand
TGCTGAAGGTTTAAATAGCATTCGAAAAGAAGGAGTTGATCAAGGTCTTTCAGCGCTTTATTGGTTGGCAGTTAATCCTGAAGGGCGAGCATTATTCACTAAAGATGAAAAACTAGTCGCAAAAATTACGGACCAAGGATTAAATAGCATTTTACAAGTAGGAGTTGACCGCGGGACTTCAGCACTTTATTGGTTGGCAGGTAATCCCGACGGGCGAGCATTATTATCTAAAGATGAAAAGTTAGTCGCAAAAATGACAGCTGAAGGATTAAATAGCATTCGCCGAGATGGTATATATAGAGGCCTTTCAGCGCTTTATTGGTTGGCAGCTAATCCCGACGGACGAGCATTATTCACTAAAGATGAAAAGTTAGTCGCAAAAATTACTGCTGAAGGTTTAAATAGTGTGTCTCAACAAGGTGTTTCAGCAATATTTTGGTTGGCAGCTAGTCAAGAAGGACAGGCATTATTAACTAAAGATGAAAAGTTAGTCGCAAAAATGACAGCTGAAGGATTAAATAGCATTTGTCGAAAGGGAGAACATCGAGGCACTTCAGCGCTTTATTGGTTGGCAGCTAGTCAAGAAGGACAGGCATTATTAACTAAAGATGAAAAGTTAGTCGCAAAAATGACAGCTGAAGGATTAAATAGTATTCGTCAAGAAGGAATTATGCGAGGTGCTTCAGCACTTTTTTGGTTAGCAAGTACTCTCGAAGGGCGAAAACTACTCCTGAAAAAAAATCATTTAGTTAATTTAATTGATATTGATACGCTTATGACAGTTATTCCTGATGGACCTTATAAAGGTCAATCCGCATATCAGTGTTTACGTGAATCAGTAGAAGGCAAAGAACTTTTAAAAAATAATCCAATGCTACAATTAAAAATCGATAGATGGAAAGGCAACCCTAATCAATTATTTACAAGCCCAAAGCCATCTGAACCTGATAGTAAAAAAACACAATCACCCTTGCCTAAGCCGCCTACGAAAGGATAATGAGGAGTGAAAAAAATGTTTGATAGTAAAAAACCCGATAGTAAAAGCGAAATTACCCCTATCAATACAAATGCTTTATCTGCAACGTTGATTTGTCCCATCACGCAACAAATTTTTTTCGATCCAGTTTCATCTACATCATGTGGTCATGTTTTTGAACGAGAAGCAATTACAGAGTGGCGTTCCACAAAAAATGAATGTCCCTGTTGCCGTAAAAATATTGCAGGCTTATGTGATTCTCCTATTACTAATAATTTTGTTGAACTTGCTGTCACAGCAAATCCACAATTACAAAACGACCGTTATTTTAAAATGAAAATGTTAGAAACTGCATTGCATGAAAATAATAAAATCAAGCTTGATAAATTAATTAAAATATTGAAATCATCTGATTATTTAAATGCTATATCAGAAGAAAAAGGTTTTACAGGTGAGCCCGCTTTAACAGAGTTAACTGCATATTCAATGGGACGTTTAGCTTTATCAAATGATGAAACATTGCGTGAACACATTAATGAAATTGGATTAAATGCAATTTTACAAGAAGGGCGTTACCGAGGCACTTCAGCGCTTTATTGGTTGGCAGGTCAGCCTGAAGGGCGCGCATTATTCACTAAAGATGAAAAACTAGTCGCAAAAATTACTGCTGAAGGATTAAATAGTATTCGTCAAGAAGGAGAATATCGAGGCATTTCAGCGCTTTATTGGTTGGCAGGTAATCCCGACGGGCGAGCATTATTCACTAAAGATGAAAAGCTAGTCGCAAAAATTACTGTTGAAGGATTAAATAGCATTTCTCAAGAAGGAGAATATCGAGGCACTTCAGCGCTTTATTGGTTGGCAGCTAATCCCGACGGGCGAGCATTATTCACTAAAGATGAAAAGCTAGTCGCAAAAATTACTGCTGAAGGATTAAATAGCATTCGAAAAGAAGGAGTTGAACAAGGCACTTCAGCGCTTTATTGGTTGGCAGATAATCCCGACGGGCGAGCATTATTCACTAAAGATGAAAAGCTAGTCGCAAAAATTACGGCTGAAGGATTAAATAGCATTCGAAAAGAAGGAATTGAACAAGGTCTTTCAGCGCTTTATTGGTTGGTAGTTAATCCTGAAGGGCAAGCATTATTATCTAAAGATGAAAAACTAGTCGCAAAAATTACTGCTGAAGGATTAAATAGCATTCGTCGAGAAGGAGAACATCGAGGCACTTCAGCGCTTTATTGGCTAATAGCGAATCCTGAAGGGCGAAAACTACTCCTGGAAAAAAATCATTTAGTTAATTTAATTGATATTGATACGCTTATGACAGTTATTCCTGATGGACCTTATAAAGGTCAATCCGCATATCAGTGTTTACGTGAATCAGTAGAAGGCAAAGAACTTTTAAAAAATAATCCAATGCTACAATTAAAAATCGATAGATGGAAAGGCAACCCTAATCAATTATTTACAAGCCCAAAGCCATCTGAACCTGATAGTAAAAAAACACAATCACCCTTGCCTAAGCCGCCTGTGACATAAGGACATGCAATCGTGGACGTACTTTAGGGGCTTATATACTATGCCGGTTCTAATATTTCCTTTTTAGCGCTTATTTCTTTATTTTCTTTTTTTGTAAACAAGGGTAGTAAATCTTTTAATAAATGCGTTAGAGTTTCCGTCATGATATAGAAATCAGCATCAAACTTTTGTTGTTTCGTTTCACCGATATCTTTTGAATGGGTCAAGATATCTTCTCCATATTGAATGCTACGCAGAGTAAAATCTTCTGCTAAAGTAAATTGAAGCCTGTCACACCAAGATAGTGCAATTTGTTTTGCCTCGCATCCATCTTTTATTAACGCTTGTATGCTTTGCGCAAATAAATCTTGATTTTGACAACGTATCACTCTTTTTTGTTGATTAGGATCTTGTAAGACACAAGCATCTTCAATAGAAAAAAGATTGGGATAATCTTTTGATTTTAACCAATGAGTGAAAACAGCAGGTGGTTTAATTAAATCAAATGTTTTTATTTCTTCACAAATACTACGTTTAAATAAATTAATAAATTGTTCGTTCTTTGCTGCATTGGTTGAGCCAATGACTAACCAATGATTTTTCGTATCAATGTAGGCGTAAAAACGAGAAATCTTTGAAAAAGCTTTAGGCATTAAAGTAAATGTAATTTCATCTTTTAACGACATTTTTTCTTTTTGACGGACTCTGCGATCTTGGCTGGCTTCTATTTGCTTTATTTTTTCTTTTAATTCTTGAGTGATAACAACATTAGGTAATATCTTTTCTTCAATTTGCATGCACAACATAATATAACCATTAACAGAACGAAGAATAGGTGCATTCTCTTCATCAATGGGTGACACCCAGCCTGTACTATATGGCAAGGATGGTAAGCAGGGTTTAAAAGTTAATTGTTCTAACTTTTCTGTTATTTCAGGTATAGAAAAGTTTTGCTTGGGTAATTGGAAAAGTTGAATTTGTTTAAACCACATGGTTGATTGATTCCTATTTTATAATTTACATCATCTCATACTGTGGACCACTACCGCCTTCAGAAGGGGTCCAGGTTATATTTTGTAAAGGGTCTTTAATATCACACGCCTTACAATGCAAGCAGTTGGTGCTATTAATTTGTAATCTGGGAGTATTTTGTTCGTTGTAGAGAATTTCATATACACCCGCTGGGCAATAGCGTGTTTCTGGGGATGCATATTCTTTTAAATTTACATTAATTGCAAGATCCGGATTCGTTAATTTTAAATGAATGGGTTGATTCTCTTCATAATGTAAATTGGCTAAAAATAATGAGGTTGATATATCAAAAGTTATCTTATTATCGTGTTTTGGATAATCAATTTTTTTACAAATATTAGCTGGTCTTATTTGTTGGAAATCAACATGATTATGCAACGTCCAAGGAGTGTGCCCTTTAAAAAGATAAGTATCAATACCAGCATAGAGTAAACCAGGCAATAATCCCCAATTTAACGCAGGACGGATATTTCTATCTTTGTATAATTCTTTCCAGGTCCAGGTTTTTTGCATATTTGCGGTATAGTTAATGCATTCTTTTCTTTCGTTATCTTTTAAGCAAGGGATAATACTTTCTGCAGCAACTATACCTGATTTCATGGCATTATGTATGCCTTTTATTTTCGGCACATTTAAAAAACCTGCAGCACAACCTATTAAAGCACCTCCAGGAAAAGTTAATTTAGGAATTGCTTGAAATCCTCCTTCATTTAAACTTCGTGCGCCGTAAGCAATTCGTTTTCCCTTTTCTAAAATGGAAGAAAGAAATGAATGTGTCTTAAACCGTTGAAATTCTTCATAAGGACTCATATAAGGATTTTTATAATCTAATCCAACCACAAATCCAATGGATAATAAATTCTGATTGAAATGATAAGCGAATCCGCCGCCATAAGTATTGTTATCCAAAGGCCATCCAACAGTATGAATGACTAATCCTTCGGATTGTAATTGTTCTGGAATTTCCCATAATTCTTTGATGCCTAAACCATAAGTTTGTTCATCACTATTTTTTCGTAAATCAAAATGATTTATTAATATTTTTGTTAGCGATCCTCTGCATCCTTCTGCAAAAAGAGTTTGCTTTGCGTAGAGATTCATCCCTGGTTGATAACGTGAAGTTTGATTTCCATTTTTATCCAAACCTTTATCACCTGTTACTACTCCGGCTACTTGATTATTTTCAAAAATAATTTCAGTCGCTGCAAACTCAGGAAAAATATTTACACCTAATGTTTCAGCTTGTTCTGCCAGCCATTTGCAGAATTGGCTAGTGCTAATAATATAATTTCCATGGTTTTTCATTTGCGGTGGTGTAGGTAATCGTATCGCTTTTTTTTGGGTTAAAAAAAGAAATTTATCTTCAGTAGCGGCCGTATTTAAAGGCGCATTTCTATTTTTCCAATCAGGGATTAATTCATTCAATGCGCGTGGATCGAGAACTGCGCCAGCTAAAATATGGGCTCCCACAAATGCGCCTTTGTCCAATACGCAAATATTTAAAGTATTATCTAATTGTGCCAATCGGATTGCTGCGGATAAACCGGCTGGACCCGCTCCTACAATGATGACATCGAAATCCATGCTTTCGCGAGACATTTAATTTCTCCTATTGGTTCCGCTTCGCGGAATTTTTTGTTCTGGATGCCAGTCTTTGGTGGGCACGGCTAAAGTACAGCCTTTGCCCACCCTACGAGCATGACATTACATTTTTTCAATCGCTACTGCCGTTGCTTCACCACCGCCAATGCACAGTGATGCAATGCCGCGCTTCAAATTATATTGTTGTAAGGCAGAAACTAAAGTCACAATAATGCGCGCGCCTGTTGCGCCAATAGGATGTCCTAAAGCACAGGCTCCGCCGTTCACATTTAATTTATTACGTGGAATTTTTAAATCATGCATTGCAGCTAATGCAACAACAGCGAATGCTTCATTGATTTCAAATAAATCGACATCCTCTATTTTCCAGTGAATTTTTTCGAGTAATTTTTTGATAGCATCGATAGGTGCAGTGGAAAATTCATTGGGTGCCTTAGCGTGGCTGCTATGTGCAATAATTTTTGCAAGTGGTTTAATCCCACGTTTTTCAGCCTCTGATAAACGCATTAAAACAAGCGCTGCTGCACCATCTGCAATGGAACTTGAATTTGCTGCAGTCACAGTTCCCTCTTTTTTAAATGCAGGTGGTAATTGTGGAATTTTTTCTTTTTTAACAGAATTAGGATGTTCATCTGTATCAATGATGATTTCACCTTGTTTTGTTTTAATGTGAATGGGTGCAATTTCATTAGAAAAATATTTTTCTTTAATCGATTTTTGTGAGCGCTCTAAGGAATCCATGGCAAATTGATCTTGAGCTTCTCGCGTCAATCGATATTGCGCCGCACATTCTTCTGCAAATAATCCCATAGGACTTCTTTTTTGATAAGCATCTTCTAATCCATCAAACATCATGTGATCCAGAATTTCCCCATGACCCAAGCGATGCCCTTGCCGTGCTTTTGGAATAAGATAAGGTGCATTACTCATACTTTCCATTCCACCGGCAACAAAAATAGTGTTGTCCGATAAAATGGAATCATGCGCAATCATCACCGCTTTCATTCCTGAACCGCACACTTTATTAATCGTGGTACAAGGCGTATTGACGGATAAGCCAGCTTGGATAGCCGCTTGTCTCGCGGGTGCCTGGCCTAATCCTGCGGGAAGCACACAACCCATGATGACTTCTTGAATATCATTAGAGGTTAATTTTGCGCGTTCTACAGCTGCTTTAATGACGGTCGCGCCAAGTTCAGTAGCACTTACATCTTTGAGTGAACCAAGCAATTTACCCGTAGGGGTGCGAGCGATACTTACAATAACAACAGGATCCTTTTGCATTCCTTATTCTCCAAAAAAAGTAAGCAGATGATAACAGAATAAAAAAAGGGTGCAAATATTCAGAGCATTCGCACCGTTCACAATATGAATTTCATTGCGGTTTACTACTTTTTTTTGTCTGTTTGATATTTAGATGAAGTATCTCTAATTTTAAATGAGGTTCTAGTATTGTAATCTGATTTTTCATTTGTGTATGAAGAATCTTTTCTATGCAATTGTTGTTCTTTTTTTTCTTCTAAAAAAGCTAATTTTTTTTCACCTTTTTGAAGAATTAATTCATATCCAAAAGCATTTGCTATCTTGATTAAATTGCTAACTTTAATATCATGCTGTTTTCCAGAGCGAAGATCTTGAATTACCGAAGGAGAGAGTTTAGCTTCCCTTGCAAGTTCTCTGATAGATACGTCATCGTCTTGCATAATTGAGATCATCAATTCAGAAAAAAGTAACTCTTTATAACCTTCTTCAAAAGCTTTTTTGAATTTGGGATTTTTCATTTTTCTATCAAAAGTAGATAATGCTTTATTCATAATAGATGCCTCGACTAACTCTCTCTTCGTAATCACTTTTAAATCTCAGTGCTCTGTCTCTCTCATTGAAAGTAAGTGTACTGGTAAAGTGGTGCATTTTCAAGTGAGTTATGAACATTATTTTTCTTAATTCGTTATGCCACATTCAATCGCTATAAGAAATAGGGTTTTATGGATTGGAGATGCGTTATGCACATAAAAAAATGTTGTTTTTGAGGAAACCTTGTAAATATCAGTTTACTTTAAAGCAACAACAGCTGTTGAAGCTGATGGTTTATCAACTTCTACAATGTCAACTACTTTCAATAGAATTTTCTTTTTAGGTTCTGGTAATACATCCAATAAAGTCAAGATCCATTCTTTATCCTGTTCTGTTTTCTTGTCAGGAATAACTGCAGGAGCTGAAGCAAACGAAATAGGGATAAGACTCAGTCCAGCGGAAGTTGCTGTGACAGCAGCCGTAACAATACCGCCTATGACATGGCCAAATGCGGTGCCGGCCACTTCCAGGCCGAATCCTAAATATTGACCGATAAAATTAGGAATAGTGGACTCTAAAAATGTTCCTACGTGTCCTCCCCAAATCGCGCCAGTAGTGCCGAAAATCAAATAACCAGCAATAGTTGACCCACCTTTAATGACACCAGATTCTAACGTGGTTTTACATAAGCGTGCTGCACCTTGTCCGGCAACAACACCTACAGCAATTCGACCCGTGTAGTAAATTGCGCTGCCAGCGCGTGAAATTAATGTAGGATTAGAACATTTTGCAGGATCATTCAATATGGCAATCTGTTCCAATAATTGTTTATCAATTTCCAATAAAAACTTGTGCGCATCTTTTAAATTATTTTTTTCTAAAAAATCTAGCGTAGGTTTATCATCTTTCATACGTTCAATAACGCTGGACAAGTCTTTAAAGCATTTCTTTTTTTGTGCGTCTGATACATCAAAGCTGGATTGAATGTTAAGCGTATCTTTGCATATTTTATAAAATTCACTGTTATCAGCAGAACGAATTTTGTATTCGCTCTCAACCCATAACATCGCTAATAAGAGTAAAGCATTTAATACGGTATAATCATTTAATAGTTTATTAGGGTCGTTTGTTTTTTCATATTTTGGTAAAAAAGTTGAAGAAATTTCAGGAGAATTAAACATAGTGATCAGTTTAGAAAATTTTTCATGTACTTTTTTATTACCTACAAAATAGGCCAGTGCTCCTTTAGGTGCAGGACTTGCCTTTTCATAAACGGTAGATAATTGAGAAGTCTGATTTAATAAAAAACGACGTGTTGGTGGTTTCTTTAAAAACTCATCTATTTCAGGTGTTAATCTTAGTAAAACATCGTCACATACTTTTTTGACTTGTTCATGAAAGGGTAGAATTGATTTTACATCTTTTTCAGCCGGAGAATGAAAATGGGTTTTTGTATATTTATGAAAATAATTCAAATAAATCAATCGGTCTTGATCAGTTAGTTGATTTTGATCTGAAATATTTAATTCATTCATGATTAATTTACAAAGCGTGCTGGGATTTTTTTCTTTGGCGACTTTACTTGGATCCTTAAAGATAAAACTATAAACATATCCTTTATATTCTGTGTCAGCTATAAATTCCATGGCATATATTGCAGCACCTAAAATAATTCTATCTGCATTGGGATCTGAAATAGCTTGTAGGGATTTTAATAGTGCAATGAGTTGTTTACGGGAAAGATTGGAATTTTTATATTGTGATTCTAAAGTTGTTCCGATTTTTCTTAAAGAATCAATACCCGGCGCTTGATAAGAAGGCATAGCATACTCCCTGCTAATTTGCTTGATACTTCCTATTCTATAAGTATAAAGGTTAAGAAATTCTTAAGGCTGGGTAGAAAGCTTAGATGACAAGCTATATCTTCGACTATACAAGAAATAAATCACCAGCCCGCTTGCTGTCCAAATAGAGAAGCTTATCCAAGTCGTTAAAGGCAAGCTGCTCATGAGGTAACAGCAAAAAAGAATCCCTAAGATAGGAATAATTGGGCTAAAAGGTGTTTTAAAAGGTCTAGGCATATCTGGTTTTGTATATCGAAGAATTAATACGCCAGCGCAGACCACGACAAAAGCGGCAAGTGTTCCAATATTGACTATCTGTGCAATATCATTGATAGGCACTAATCCAACAGTGACGGCCATAATGGATCCTAAGACCAAAATCAAACGCCGCGGTGTTTGACTTTCTTTATGAATTTTAGTGAGAGAAGAGGGTAGTAGACCGTCATTGGCCATTGCTAAAAAAACTCTAGTCAATCCATAAAACATGACAAGAACAACCGTAGTCAAACCGGCAATTGCACCTAACGCTAATATTTCTCCTACAAAATGATGGCCTAAATTGATTAAGGCAGAAGCAACAGGTGAACTGACATTTAATGTAGAGTAATTTGTCATACCTGTTAATAAACCAGCAACAATAATATAAATGACAGTACAAATTAATAAAGAGGCAATTATGCCTTTAGGTAAATCTTTTTGAGGATTGACTGCTTCATCTGCTGCTGTCGATACTGCATCAAATCCAATATAGGCAAAGAAAATTAAACCTGCTCCATTAACTACACCTTGTACACCGAAAGGAAAAAATGGTTTCCAGTTATCAACATTAAAATGAAACGCTGCAACGAAAATGAAAATTGCGATGACCGTTAATTTTATTGCAACGATTATCTTGTTAGCTTTTGCACTTTCTTTTACGCCTAATGAAAGAATGCAACCGATAACCCCAACAATAATGACCGCAGGTAAATTAAAAATTCCTCCATGAAATGGATCTTTTGTTAATTCATCCGGAAGAGGAACACCTAAAGCAATAAATGCATCTTGAACATACGCCGACCATCCAATGGCTACAGCTGCGGCATCCATTCCATACTCTAAAAGTAAATCCCAACCGATAATCCAAGCAATTAATTCACCCATGCCTGCATAAGCATAGCCATAGGCACTGCCGCATCCTCCAACACTGGAAGCTAATTCGGCATAAGCTAATGCACTAAATCCACAAGCAAGGCCTGCTAATAAATAAGAAAAAATAATGGCCGGACCTGCTTGCGTTGCTGCAGCAATCCCGGTTAATACGAATATGCCTGCACCGATAATAGTTCCAATGCCTAATAAGGTCAGGTCAGTTGCTGTCAAACAACGTTTGAGAGTTGAAGTTTGAGTATGTGTAATGGGTTTTGTATGAAATAATTTTTTTAAGAAAACCACTTTGTTTAACCCCGTGTTAGAATATTCGTTTTATTAAAGTATAGTAATCTTACCTAGTATGCTAAAACAAATCAAATTCTATACAAATTTAATTTTATCCATTTGATTAAAAAGGAAAAAATATGTTTTTAGTAATGATAAATTATAAAAAACCGATTGAGAGAGTTGATCAATTTGTTGGGTTACACAGAGAATATTTAAATCAGCATTATGAAAATAATAGTTTCATTGTTTCAGGCCCTCGCAATCCTAGAATAGGCGGTGTGATGCTTTCTCATTTAAAAAATAAAGAAGACTTGATGAAAATTATTTATAACGATCCTTATTTTATTAACGATGTCGCCGATTACGAAGTAATAGAATTTAATCCTGTGAAATATCATGCGGATTTTGCGAAGTTTTTATAGAGCTGGATCGATAATACTTATTACCTTTAATACTATTTCATCGATAATATAGGTATCTAAGGTTTCAATGTATTTTGCAGTCTTGTTTTTAATTCTTTCTTCAATATCAAAAGTACGAACTTGATTGCATACCGCAACTCCTGTTGTTTGATGACCGGTAATGCTCACAGTTAATCCTTTAGCTCTCGAAAAAAAGCTTCCGCTAGTGATGGGTACGGTCATTGCAAGACCAAGTTGATTTATTTCTTTTGGAGTAATCACAACAAACCGGTGTGTATCTTTCATCTCACGACCCGATTGTGGGTTTGGGTTTATTAAAAAAATATCCCCTTTTTGAGGAATGCGAAATTTTGTCATCCAATTTCACGACCTTTTGATTTACCTTCGCGAAACCATTTAGTTTCTTTTTTAAGGGCTTTTATATCTTCGGGTTGAATATCTTTTAATAATTCAGTTAGAGAATAACGTTTAGGGATTTCTTTTTTAATAGGATGAATAATTAGTTTTTTTCCGTTAACATCGAGACCTAACTTAGATCCAATCTGAATATCAAGTAGCTCTAAGATGTCAGATGGTATGGTAATAACGGCTGCTCCACCTTGTTTACGTACGTTTAATGTAATCATTTGTCACCTCTAGATATATTACAAATATAGCACATTTGTCACATAACAGTTATACTTCAAATATTAAAAATTTTAATGATTAAAATCAAGGACATGCTGAATAGATTTAATTTAGGGGGTATTATTGCTCGTCTTTAAATCCCAATTCGATCAACAAACAAGGTCCATTGGCAATGACATTTATTTTATGACGTTTGCAGTTCAATATGGCGATTCCACTTTCTGCACCGGGCTGCATCCAAATATTTTTAATTCCTTTTTCAATCGCTTCTTCTACAAATTTTTCGGTGAGGGCAGGCGGAGTGACGATTGATAAACTTTGGACTTCAGGTGGAAGATCTGCAATTTTTTGAATGCAAGGCAGGCCTTCAATGATTTTCTCTTTTAAATGGACAGGATAAACTTTTTTTTCATGCTGCATATAACAACGCAATACTTTATTACCATACTTTGTTCGATTTGTAGAAGCGCCTATGACAGCAAATGCTTTAGAAGAGAGGAATTGTTTGATATCCATACCGTTGCAACGTCCTCATAAGAATGTCATTCTATTCTAACGTTATTAGAACATTTAAGCACGTATTTTGGAGGGGTTATGATTAAAAGGATATTGAGCACCCTATTTTTTGTTCCTCTGATTTCACATGCTGGATTACAACAAATTGCAGGTTTTGAATGTTCTGAGCATATGGATTCGGCTTCTGCAATACAATTACAAGGCTTGCCCGATTCTAATAAACCATTAAATTTAGCCAATGGTTTGACTCTTTCCTATTCGCAAATTATGGCATTGGCGGGTGATTTTTATGGAATCCTGGGCCAGGCTATTTCGGAAGGTAGAACATCAGAAGAACGTCAAAATTATTTTATCAATGCCTATAACAGCTTAGCCCAAAATCCTAAATCTGTGACGGAAGTACCTGAGATTTTAAAGGTGGTTGAATACGAACAAAATAAAATTCAAGAAGGTAAAAAAAATGGAATTCCTGCTGAAGAAATTTTTAAAAGTATGAGTGAGCAAAATAATCGTCAATGGAATTGTATCACTGGGGGAGGTTGCGATAGTTTATGGTGGCTGAATCAAGGACGGTATTTGCAATTAGCAAAAAGAGGGTATGACCATTTTGGAGATGATGCCTGGCTTGCATACAAAGCAGGACATGAGCTTGCATTGAATGAAGCGATTAAAGCCCATTTTAATGGTGATATTAAAACACTTGAATATGCTTACACATTAAATGCTTATGCAAGTCATTTTCTTTCTGATCGTTTTTCATCGGGACATTTACGAACGCCTTTTGTCCATTTAGTGAATGAAGTGACGCCCAGCACAATAGGATCGGTTTTAGTTACCTTTATGCATAATGAAGAAAATCATAATGGTTTACATGTACATAATTTAAGGGGCGATCATTGGATTGCATACGGTGATAGACGCTATTTTGATTCTGTGAATGATCAAAATACTGTAATTTTAAAAGAAGCGTTACAAGAATCTGCAAATCAAATCTATTCTGCATTTACAACAGGACAGATACCGAATGATGAAAGCGTTTTTAATTTAATTCCTGTTGCTGATGAAACAGGGAAGAATAGGAATCAAGATATTACGCCTTTATTTTATCGTGATGAAAGTAATCATCTTTTATTAAGAAGAAGTAATACATCCAATTTACATGATAAAGAATTTACTTCCAATTGGTGGGGATGGTCTACATTAATTGAGCTCTCGAAAGAAAGAGGGTTGCCAACTGAAGTGCAAGAAGAATTAGTGGCATCAAACAATGGCAAAGAAGCATTGCGTTATGGTTTAATTACGGATAAAGAAGTGCTAAAGGGAATTAATTAATTATGTCATCGTTTGAAAATTGGTGGGAAGAAAAACGTTCTGCGTATCTCTATCAACTCATCGCACAAAATCAAGTTAGTCCTGTGCGAAAAAATCTTTTTTTAAAGTTAGCAAAAGCAGCAGAAGGACAAGCAAAAATCTGGGAATCCAAAAAAACAGATGATAAAGCCTGGATTTTTAAACCCAATTTACGTACTTATTTTGTCGCTATGTTAATTAATACGGTTGGAACAGATAAACTACGTTATATCTTATCTGCTATGAAAATTCGCGGGATGTCAGTTTTCACTAAACATCCTCATGAAAATATGCATTGGGGCATGAATGCAGCGAGTAACATACGCGCAGCGATATTTGGAATCAATGATGGTCTTTTATCTAATATGAGTTTGATATTAGGAATGGCAGGTGCTAACGCCGATCATAGAATTATTTTGTTAAGCGGTGTTGCTGGATTATTAGCAGGTGCTTTTTCAATGGCAGCAGGAGAATATATCTCCATGCGTTCTCAAAAAGATGTGTTTAAGAGTCAAATTGATCTTGAACAAAGCGAACTGGAATTATACCCGGAAGAAGAAATGGAAGAATTATCCTTAATTTATCAAGCGCGTGGTATTCCTGCTGAATTTGCGAAACAGTTGTCTGAATGTTTAATTAAAAACCCCGAAACCGCATTGAACACTTTAGCGAGAGAAGAGTTGGGTTTGAATCCAGACCAATTAGGTTCCCCTGCTGGGGCAATGTTTTCTTCATTTTTTTCCTTTAGTTTAGGGGCAGCGATTCCCTTAATTCCTTTCTTTTTCAATCTCACTCTGGGACTAAAGTTGAGTGTAGTGCTTACTGCAGTTTCACTGTTTACGATAGGGGCTTTAGCTAGCCTATTTACCAATCAAAGTGCGATAAAGGGCGGACTTAGAATGCTATTTATAGCTACTTTAGCCGGCGCCATTACTTTCGGCATAGGCCGCTGGTTGGGCGTCCTCGTCTAAGGTCTTGATTCTTAAGATTACACCAAAAAACATCAAAATAATTGAAATTGTCTATTTGTAAACCAGATAAATTCTGATATAATGCGCAAAGATTGAACAGGTCTGTCATGTGCTGATCGTCATGACATACAGGTAAATATGCGGTGAATCTGAGGGAATGGTTGTCAAGCAAGCGAGGGAAGTCCGAAACACGGATGTTAAGGAGGCCGAGTACAGGGATGTACGTTCCCGAGCTGCTTGCAACCATTTCCTCAGAAAACTCACCGGATATTTACACATATAAGAGGAGACTCTATGAAAAATAAGATGTTTATCCTAATTTTAGTGAGCATATTTTTAGGAGTTGCTTGCGGCGTTTTTTTCCCTGAAAAAATGCTGACTATCCGTTGGATAGGAACTCTATTTATTAACATGCTTAAACTGATTGTATTGCCTTTAGTATTTTGTGCTTTAGTGAGTGCAATTACTTCGATGGGCGGTGTTAAGCGGTTGGGCTCTATCGGTTTTTATACCATCAGTTATGTATTACTTAGTGTTTCCATCGCAGTCACCATTGGTATTGTGTTATTAAATGTATTTAAACCTGGTGTAGGAATTCCTTCTAGTTTTATCTTAGCCAATGCATCTCCAGGTGAATCCAAGGCAGTTGAATTTTCCTCTTTTTTATTGACTTTATTTCCGCCTAATATTATTGAAGCAGCAGCAAAATTTGAAATTATGCCTATTGTTTTCTTTAGTATTGTATTTGCGATTGCATGTTTATCAGTGGGTGAAACAGCAAAACCTGTGATTGCCTTTTTTGTAGGCTTGAGAAATGTCTTTGTAAAAATGATTATTTGGTTAATGTACTTAACACCAATCGGTTTATTTTCATTATTAGGCTGCGCAATTGCAGAAGCATCTTTACAAAATAGATTATTAGAAAGTGCAAAAGGCATGTTCCTTTATATCGTCATCTTTTTATTTGGATTATTTTTACAGATTTTGTGGCAGTTAGCAGTGATAAAGTTTATCACCAAACGCAATGCAAAAGCATTTGCAGGTTCTGCATCCAATGCCATGATCACAGCATTTGCAACATCCAGTTCAATGGCAACTTTACCTGTTACTTTAGTTGTCGCAAAAGAACAAAATATCAATGAAGATGTTGCACGATTTGTTTTACCTCTAGCAACCACAATTAATCTTGCAGGAACTGCCATGTATGAAGCAGTGAGTGCATTATTCTTTTGTCAAATCTTAGGATTAGATCTTTCAATTCCAGCTCAAATTGGTGTGTTTGTAACAGCAATTGTTGCTGGTATGGGTGCAACTGGTATTCCTGAAGGTGGTTTAGTGACGATGATAATGGTATTGAGGGTAGTCAATGTGCCAACTTCGGCCATTGCATTATTGCTGCCATTTGACCGCATCTTGGATCGATTCCGTACGATGACTAATGTATGGGGCGATTTAGTTTGTGCTGCGACAGTGGATCATTTTGCTTCGTCTAAAAGTACTGTAAAGACAATTGAAATGGAAAAAGGAAAAACCTTATCTTATCCCGAATGAATCGGAAATTCGAAAGCGTCATTCCCGCGCAAGCGGGAATCTCTTAGAAAGATTCCCGGATGACGGTACTCTCTTTATTCTATCACGACATAGGTCTTAAGGTGATGACAACTCGGCGATTGAGCGCACGTCCAGAAGGTGTGGCGTTAGATGCGATAGGATGGCGTTTGCCCATGCCTTCAGTAAAGATGCGGTTAGGGGAAACCCTTTGTGAAATAAAGTAATCACCTACGCTGCGCGCTCTATTTTCAGAAAGAGTTTGATTATAGGCATCATTTCCTACGTTGTCGGTAAAGCCAGTTATCATTACATTATTTCTATCGTATTTATTTAATACCATAGCGACTGAATCTAACACTGGATAAAAACCAGAGCGCACAGCGGATTGATTGGTTGGGAAAGTGACGTCCGATGCCATCACTAACTGAATAAAATCGCCATTCTTCATGACTTGTACGCCTGTGCCAGCGAGTCTTTGTCGTAATTCAGCGTTTTCTTGGTCCATGGTGTGACCAATTAAACCACCCGTGAGAGCACCCACTGCGCCGCCAATTAATGCGCCTTTGCCGCCGCCCGCGATGGCACCAATTGCAGCACCACCGAGTGCGCCGACACCCGTGCCAATCGTTGCATCACTAGCTTCGACTTGACCGGTATAAGGATTAATTGTGCTGCATCCACTGAGTACAGTAACAGTAACACCTAAAGAAACAGCTAATATTTTTTTCTTAAGAATCATCTTGGGTTCTCCATTTTTGACTGTGCGCACGCAGTTTATCACACTCTTCTCGAGTGTATAATTCCTTTGATTTTAGAAATCTCGGATAATAAATTATCACTGACTTTTTTGTTAACATCGATCAAAGTGTAAGCAATCGTTTCTTTGGAACCGTTTAATAGACTAATAATATTAAAACCATGGTCAGCTAATTTTGAAGATATCTGCGCAACAATATTAGGTACATTTTCATTTACAATGGCGATACGGCAACTATCAAGGTTTTTAGGCATTTCAATGGTAGGAAAGTTAACGGCGCTAATAATATTCCCTCTTTCCAAAAATTCTTTCACTTGTTTGACTATCATGACAGCACAATTATCCTCAGCTTCTTTAGTGGAAGCGCCCAAATGAGGAAGACTGATCACATGAGGATGATCTTTTAAAGATGCAGTGGGAAAATCGGTGACATACCAAGAAAGTTTTTTCTTTTCTAAAGCATCTTTTAATGCTGCATTATCTATTATGCCATCGCGAGCAAAATTCAATAAGACAACAGTATTTTTCATTACAGCGAGTTTAGCTGCATCTATCAGATTTTTTGTTTCAGAATTCAGCGGTACATGCAAAGTGATAAAATCAGAATGTTTTAATAAATCGTCCAAATGCTTAGCTTGACTTACACCCGAAGATAATTCCCAAGCTCTGTTGACTGTTATGGTTGGATCATAGCCTATGACAGACATCCCTAAATTCATAGCGGAATTTGCAACTTTGACTCCAATACTGCCAAGTCCAATCACACCTAATGTTTTACCCATTAATTCAAAGCCAGCAAATTTTTTTTTATTTTCTTCGATTTGTTTTTCCATGGATTCCGATTTTAATTGTTGAACGTATTCCCAGGCAGAACAAATATTCCGACAAGCTAAAAGCATGCCAGCAATGACTAATTCCCTGACGGCATTTGCGTTGGCCCCTACGGTGTTTAACACGGGAATGCCTGCCTTAGTCATTTCATGAACTGGAATATTATTCACCCCAGAACCTGCTCGACCAATCACTTTAACGGTCGAAGGAATTTTCATTGTGTGCATATCATGGGAACGTACTAAAATAGCATCAGGATCTGATATAGTAGATGAAACTTCATAGAGATCAGGTTGAAATTGTTTTAAACCAACTGCTGCAATATTATTTAAGGTTTGGATTTTAAACATAGATATAGCTCTTAAGTAAGGTAATGATGATTATGACAGATTATCCTGGGCAACTACAATCACCGGTTCATAAAGTCTTCTTTGATTGTGATGGAACCCTCAGCAGCATAGAAGGGATTGATGAATTAGCTAAATCTAACGGAGTGAGCAATGAAGTAGTTGCTTTAACAGCGGAAGCTATGAGTAGGACGGGCCTTAACTTTGAACTTTATAAAAAAAGGCTTGATCTGATCAAACCAACACGTTCACAAGTGAATCTATTGGGAGAACAATATTATCAACATCGTACCCAGGATATTGATGATGTTTTAAGAATTTTAAAATTCCTGAAAAAATCTATTTATATTATTTCAGCAGGTTTATATCCCGCGGTAGTCAAATTTGGTGAAGCATTAAAAATACCAACAGAAAATATTTTTGCTGTTGATATAAAATTTGATGCAGATGGAAAATATCTTGATTTTGACCAGACAAATCCATTAGTCACTAATCATGGTAAAAAAGAATTAATATCTACCATGAAGGATACTGAAATTGTTTATGTAGGCGATGGATTAAAT
>Ga0207151_1124_pt1 | contig 18165 bp, 22 predicted proteins | sample Alteio_BWMinHeat_29_FD_153523 | JGI IMG/M metagenome (GOLD analysis project Ga0207151, IMG submission 153523) | Enriched cells from forest soil in Barre Woods Harvard Forest LTER site, Petersham, Massachusetts, United States -... | ecosystem: Environmental > Terrestrial > Soil > Temperate forest >... | reverse complement strand
GCATCATGCCCTACCTGCTGGGCACCAAAGACCATATCTGGAACGTGCAGGTCATTAGCACCTTCTTCGAATTTGTAAAAGAAGTACACAGCCGCAACGCCCGTATTACCGTAGCAGACTTCCTCAATATGCTCGATAAAATGATCGAGGAAGGCATCAGCATTTCTTTGCAGAAGGTCATTCAGAGCGATAACGGCGTACATTTCTTCACCGCCCATGGTGCCAAAGGCAATGAGTTCGAATACGTCTTCCTGCTCGGTGTCACTTCCAATTTTTGGGAGAAGAAACGCGGCGGCGGCAACGAATACAAAATGCCCGACACCATCACTCGGGAAGATGATAATAAAGACAGCGATAACAAGACCGAGGTAGCAAGGCGTTTATTTTATGTTGCCCTCACCCGTGCAAAAAAATACCTGCAGGTATCTTATGCCAATGCAGACAATGAAGGCAAAACACTTGCAGTATCCGGCTTTATAGACGAGATATCAACTGCCGAAGAACGCATAAACGTGAACCTGGGCCCTGCAGAAATGCTGAGCCATATGGAATGGGCCATGACGCCCGTACCTGCTGTGCGCATAGAGATTGCCGACAGGCAATATATAGAGCGCATACTCTTGCAGTTTACAATGAGCTATACGGCCCTTAGCAAATACCTGCGCTGCCCCGTGGCTTTTTATTACGAGCAGATACTGCGTGTGCCTGTGCTGAAGAATGATGCACTGGCTTTTGGTAGTGCGGTGCATAGCGCTTTGGAACGTATGTTCAAACTGATGAAGGCCAATGAGAATACCTTCCCCGATAAAGAACAGGTGATTGGTACATTTATCGGTGCCATGCGTACAGAATCCGCTTCCTTCACTCCCGCGCAGTGGGAGCGCCGCATGGAGCAGGGCCAGACCATACTCTCAGAATATTACGACCGCTACATACACGAGTTTCATAAAATAGTAGAGGTGGAGTACAAGATACCGCGCTATATGCTGGATGGGGTACCCGTAACTGCCAAGATAGATAAGATAGAACTGGACGGTGATAGCTGCACCATTATAGACTATGAGACCGGCGACACCGACAAGGCCGTAAATGCACTCACAGTAGCACCCAACGAAAAAGAACCCAATGGCGGCGACTACTGGCGACAAATGGTCTTCTACAAAATAGTGATAGACAACTACCAGGAAAAACCCTGGAATGTGCGCATGGGTATGTTTGACTATATAGAGAAGAGCAAGAAAGACAACGAGTTTAAAAAAATAGTGATACCCATATTTGATAATGATGAGACAACAGTGCGCCAGCAACTACGCAGCGCCTATGGCCGCATTATGAACCACGAGTTTGACGAAGGCTGCGGCAAGCCCGACTGCTACTGGTGCAACTTCGCCAAAAAATACGACCTCGTTAGGCCAGAAGCGAATGAAGAGGTGGAGATTGATGATGTGTAGTGGTACGTCTCTTTATTCTTTTGTTGAGGCAATCTTCCAGCATTCATTTATTGCATTCAGTAATTCAGCTTTTCTGTAACTCAATTGACTACTAGATTTTGTAGATTCAACCATACTGAATTGAGATAACCCATTAAACCAATCGTCAACAGCCCTAGTGGATTCAGCTTTAAGTTTTAATATTCTTGACATTGAATGATAGAAATTTATCTCTTCATCTAATTGAAATCTTGCATCCGCAAACAATAAAATTCGCTCGAAAAAATACTGAAAATGAATCATTGTAAAAGGCTTAATCGATTTGAAATCGGATTTTATGTTTTGAATACGTTTTTGGAAGATTTCATTTAAATGATCGTTCACTCCAGGCAAATCGAAATATATATTTGTCTGTATTATTAAAGGGTATATATCCATATCCTTTAATTTGAGATTATTATTTTTTGCATTTTCGTCTATTTCCCAAAAAAGACCAGGCTTGTTTTTAAGTAGCTCGATGTTCCAAGCAAGCTGGTTAATCCCTTTACCTCTATTTTGTCCGTTATTGGTATCTCCTACGAACTTTTCCTCAATAGCATTTTTAATTATTTCATAAGATCCAGACTGTATAACATCCGTTGCCATTAAATAATCCTTAAATTCCATTATGAAGATATTATTTCCACGGCGGTAATAACAATCTGGATTAAATGCATCATTGTCTTCGAAAAAATAAAGAGATTCTCCTTCTCTTGTGAAGCATTTCGTCATTGTATTTCTAAACAAAATTTCATCGGCAAATTCTCGACCTACTATTGATTTAAAATTGTCGAAACGAGGTATTGCTTTTTGTATTCCTGATTTATTATAGAAAGAAAATATAAGGCCCATAAAAAGAGCATTATATAAATAGTCCCAATATGGCACAATATATTCATCATGTGCCCATTTAAATATGGGTTTTTCCTTTAGTCCTCTGTAGTCAATTTGCTTATTTACATTTTTTCGAATTACCTCCGGTTCGATTACCAGAGATTCAAACACTGGTTCCTCCATGCTCACTTTTATCCTGAAAAAATAATCCATGGGCGCTGAACTTTTCTCTCTCTGTAAATTTCTCACGATTAATGACTCTAACCGATTTAAATAGTCACTTCCCGAATTACATCCTAGAGATTTAAAATATCCAGAAGCATACTCTTTAAATTTGGGCTGGTTTTCAATATAAGACATTAACGCTCTTCCTTTATATCTTTCATAAATTGCATCTGGACGATTTGTAAATTCAAATTGTTTAATTAAGTGGGGCCACATTAATTTTTCAATATACTTGCCCCCTTTTTCCTCAGCATCCTTCAATTCTTTTTTTAATGTCAGGGTGTCACGTTGTACCATCTCATCAATAATCACAATGTATGACTTAAAAAAATTCAATTCATCAGTTGACGGGTCGTCATTTCTACTAGGATTTTCTTCACGAAAATCTATTAATTCCCTATTTATAAATTCCATGGTAAAGGAGAAAGAGAATAATTCAAATTCACCGGACCTGATTAGGCTGAGCACACGATCAAATATTCCATTCCTAATACTTTCAGGAAAGTTTTGACTTAAATTATTTAAAAGAAATTCTTGCGTATCAGGATTTTGACCTTTAATTGTTAGGGTGTCATTGATTATTGTCAATAAACCAATGGCGAATTTCGAAGGTATACCTCTAAGTAAGGATTCGGTGCTGGGCCTTGGCTCGTCAAAAATGTGGTGATATTCAAAATTCTGGGCAACATCCATAAAAAGAAATTTAAAAATTGCTGTTTTTATAATATTGACGTCAAAAAAGAGGAGACAAAAAACTTATAATACTAATCGTCATCAGAAATCTGATTAACATTTAAGTAAGACCGTTTCGTGTTGTCCATATATTGCACCTCAATCTTATTAATATGCATTGTGCTTATAATTTTACTATAAAAAGCGCTTTCAAACTGATATTCGCCCTTATCATTTGGAGATATAGGTCCAACCCCTTTTAACACGACGTCTTTCTTTCCGAAAGACAGTATTGGTTCATTGACTGCATCTTTAGCCCCTACGTGCACAAAGACGTACTTTATTGTTTTTTTGGAGTAGTTAGAGATTGAAAATTCAACAGTTGCAAAGCTTGAATATTCATTTTCGTAGCTCCAGCTAAAATAGTTGACCCACAATTGGGCTTTCTGCTTTTGCTGTTCTTTTTCTTTTATTTTTTTAGCGACAATATTATTTATTTTGATTGCATACAATAGTGCTGCAGAATCTTCACTTATGGTTTTACCGATATAAATTTCTTTACTTGTTGTCTCATTATATTTTAGGCAGCTATTATCATATACGTACCCATCCTTATTATCTTTCGTTGACAAAACGTGCCAATACCTTGATTGACTTTGTGAGTCTTCATAAAGGGCAATGCCAATTAGTATCGACTTTTCATCGATAACATTATAGCCCAAACTATCCATCAAACTTTTTGCGTGGTACATTACTGTATTGCAGGTCGTTACCATTGTAACTATATTAGGTGTTTGGCACTCCCCTTTATATGTTATCAGAAATAACTTTACAAAAAAAACTAGATAAAAAATCTTTCTCATATTGATGGTAGTTACAATTAAATCAACTTGCGGACTATTAAATTCAAAAGCGATTACTTGTAGAAGCCAACTACAAATCTCTATAGGAAACTGTAATTTGATTTGTTCTTGTTCTCCATCCGGAACCTTCAAACTTAATGTTTGTTGTCCCCTTTTCGTACCAAATTAAATCATATTGGCTTCGTCTTGAGTTTTTTCCGACATACCCTGGTTGAATTACTAGGTCACATATTTCGGCGACATTACCAAAGTCTATATAACTACATAGGTAGTTACCAAAAATCTCGTCTCCTGCATGATCCTCTAGGTCTGATACTTTTCTGGCAATTTCATTAAATATTTCATGGTTAACATTTGAGGAATGATCATTAGAGAACACCCCATTAAGGCAACCATTCGGCAAAATTTCGTAAACGATAACACCATCTAGAGTTATTGACATAATAAAAATTTTTAAGCTCGTAAGGTAGCCACTATAAATCCTCTGGTCAAGCGTATTTCTACGCAATTTTTTAGGAATTCATATAATTAGCACGCCCCGAACTGGAGCGAGTTTCCAGCTAAGCTTTGTACAATCGCAACTCGTGTCAACATAAATCAGCCGGTTTGCAACTGGCATTCTTACTACCCCCGCTAGTCCTCGTTTGCAACGAGGATTCCGCGGCATGGCGTTTGCAACGCCAGTCAACAAGTCATATTTCCTTCACCACCTTCACCAATCCCTGCGTGCCACCTGCATAGTCATGCGCACTGCTAAACAAATAGTCAGCCGCATTGGCAACAATTAGCTGACGAACCGGGTTTTGGTGTATATAGTCCATTTTCTGTTGGAACATATCAGCGCTTTCCAGACCGATAGCATGATTATCATCCCGCCATATCTTATAGTTTTCCGCCCGTCCTGTTGTCTTTGCATGGTGAGCAAATTTATGCAGCAACCATTCCCGCCTGCTTTCAGGAATAGTTTTAATCGTTTCTATGATCTTTTTGGACGTGAATTTTTTAAAGTCGCGGATAATAGCAGACAGTTCTGCCGGAGGTGCAGCACGAACGATAAGATGAATATGATTGCTCATCGCCACCCATGCAAAACACTCCAGTCCTTTTTGTGCAATGCAATAGTTTAGGGAATCTGTGATTATCAGTTTGTATTCTTTGCGTGTAAAAATATCTATCCAGTCCACGACAGTAAAAGTGAGAAAATAGGTGGCGTGCTGGTCGGTGATAAAATATCGGTCTCCTGACATGAAGGCAAGTTAATAAATTGGTATCGCGTTGCAAACGCGGAGCCGGAGCATCCTCGTTGCAAACGAGGACGAGCGAGGGCTTACCTATTTTGAAATAAAAACTGCAAACCACTGCCTTTTCTTACATTTGACCATGAATTCCTTATTATGAATACTTTGAAGATCACACTAACTACAAACGAAGATGAGCTGAACAAATGTGCGAAGCTCATGAGCCAATCCGAGCCTTTCACAACCCTGAAATTCAATTATGAGAAATGCAAATTAGCCGTTAGAGGCGACTATAAGGAGGTTTACCTGGCAACGGTAGAAAATGAGTTTGCAGGTTTTGTTGTACTGCAGTTTTATGGTTTGTTACGAGGCTATATTCAAACCATTTGCGTTGAACCCGCTTTTAGAAGTAAAGGAATTGGCACCGCTCTTTTAAAGTTCAGCGAAGAAAAGATACTGAAGCTACATCCAAATGTATTCATGTGTGTAACCTCATTCAATCACCGTGCCCAAAAGCTGTATTATAGCCTGGGTTATGAAAAGGTGGGAGAACTAAAAGACCACATAATCAAAGGTGCTGATGAATATATTCTACGAAAACAAGGTTGTCCTACCTCAGAGTTCAAAGCACGATAGTCCTCAAGCTCACTCTGGTTTTCCCATAGTGGCCTTTGTAGGATACCAAAGGTTCAAGAGCTTCCTATGCGAAACTCAGTATCTATTTCCTGAGAGTAACTCTATTGAAAAACTCCAGTTGAGCATTTGCAAAGGCACCTTTTTTTGTCCGGAGATATTAGCACCAGGCACAATAGCAAACCAAACTCCACAACTTGATCTGGCAAAATAGCCATTCAAAAACCGGGCAAAAACCAGTGCCCCACACTAGTAAGATTACATAACACGCAGTATAGCTTGCCCGCAGTCCGTGGAGTCCCGATAGCTATCGGGAACTAAGGGGCTCCTTTTTTTGGTTACTTTGTTGCCTGTCCCGATTCTTTCGGGAGACAAGCAAAAAAATCATACAGAAGCTTGGGAGAGAGTAAGAGCTAAAACCACCTTGATGAAGCAGTGCCTATAATCCCAACAGCCCCCCCCCACGCTCGATATAGGCTACGCCTGGCCTTTCCATAGAAAAAGAAAATACCGTTAAATAACGGTCCCCAAAATCAGTTGTTTAACTACAAGTATTGCTGAACCGGATTCTAATTTTGTGGCAGAATAAAACACTATTAATTAACTGTCAAAATGCATTCAAATGAAAACTAAAATTTTATTGGTCATTTTGTTTTTTGTTTTTGCAACCAACATCCACGCACAGGTAATTGGACCCGGCACCTTAAATGCAGCAGGTCATAGTACTATAATAGGTTCCAATGATTTTGAATGGTCGGTTGGTGAAATGACAATGGTAAACACGCTAAGCATACCGGGTATTATCATTACACAAGGTGTGCTTCAGCCTGCCGACGTTAAGGTCGATGTCCCGGCTTATCTCGCAGAGCAGCAACAGCTATCCGTATTTCCTAACCCGGCTTTATCTGCTGTTAATCTGCAATACACATCTGCAGGCCAGGGAGTACTGGCCTACCGGTTGTACGACATGAACGGGAAACTGATTACAAACGCATCAGCCGATTTTGCGCCGGGTACAACTATACAGAATATAGATCTTTCCAAACTCGCTAATGCCGGTTATGTACTGGAGGTTACTATCGATCATTCCGGTGCAGCGCCATCAAAATATTCCTACAAAATTGAAAAAATAAAATAAAGCATACTATCCATCAACTACTAAATCAAAATTTATGAAAAAGATATTATTGATCATTACTTTGATTCTTTCAGCAAAGACCATAGTGTTGGGGCAATCACCTCAATTATTCAATTACCAGGGAGTGGCCCGAAGCACAGCAGGGGTTGCCTTAGCCAGCCAACCCATAGGCCTGCGGTTTTCTATTCACGATGGCACGGCAACAGGAGCAGTTGTTTATGAGGAAACACAAACAGCTACCACCAATAGCTTCGGATTGTATGTTGTATCCATAGGCAGTGGCACGGTTGTTTCCGGAACTTTTAATACCATCAATTGGGGTAGCGGCAGTAAGTTCTTGCAGGTAGAAATAGACCCAGCAGGTGGAACCTCATACGCAGGCGGTGGAACAACACAGTTGCTGAGTGCTCCTTATGCAATGTATGCTAACGTGGCAGGTACAGTTGCCGGAGGATATATTTCTGGTTCTGGTACTACCAATTATTTGCCGAGATTTTCTTCTGCCACAGCTTTAGGCAATTCTCATGTATACGATAATGGAACCACTGTGGCGGTAGACACATCAACCCCAAGTGCTATGGCAAAATTCCAGGTAAATGGTGCAGGTACCTATGGATCGCTTCCATACTACCAGGCAGGTATAGTAGCCGATGGTAGTGCAACATCTGCAAGTGCGAGCGGTGTTTTCGGTTCAAGTGGATGGAGAGGTGTTTATGGATACAATCCGGGTAGCGCGGCCGGTGTGGAAGCAATTGGCGTATATGGCCGTTGTGAAGGAAGTACCTGGACTGGTTCCGGATACGGACTAAAAGGTGACGCTGTTGGTACAGGGCCTACTAACTATGGTGTGTATGGTAGCGCAACAGGTGCTGCTACGCATAACTATGGTGTATATGGTACAGGTAGTGGTACGGGTGCTTATGCGGGTTATTTTTCAGGCAACGTGCAGATCACTGGTTCTATTTCTAAAGGCAGCGGAACTTTCAAAATAGATCACCCTACCGATCCTGAAAACAAATACCTGTATCATTCTTTTGTGGAAAGCCCGGATATGATGAACATATATAATGGTAACACAGTTACAGATGCGAATGGTCTGGCTACTGTTATTTTACCGGATTATTTTGATGCCTTGAACAAAGATTTCCGTTACCAGCTAACTACGATCGGGCAACCGGCACAGGCATATATCTTAAGCGAGATAAGTGGCAACCAGTTTGTGATAAAAACAGATAAGCCAAATGTAAAAATAAGCTGGCAGGTAACCGGTGTACGACAAGACAAATATGCAAATGCACACCGTGTAGTACCTGAAGTAGATAAAGAGCCTGAATTCAAGGGTTACTATCTGCATGCAGCAGAGTGGGGCAAGCCGGCAAACAAGAGCATCGACTGGCTTACAAATGCACAACCAGCAGAAGGGAATATTGGTCAGAAAAAGAACTAACAGATTTACTTCACTTGAGCGAGGGCCTTTATTTCAAAGGCCCTCGTTCTGTTTGTATAAACGTACCTGGTAGCCGTTGGGGCCTGAAAAATGTGTATATCTTTTCCATAAAAAATTTGGATTCGCCTTGTTAACGATACTAACTTGCTACCTGCTGCAAAGCCCGGTGGTATCAACCAGGCAATGCAGCAATACTAAGTTCTTTGACATACTGTAAACCTGACTCTGCAGCTACCAACCAACCGGCTGATGAGAAAAAGCTGTGAACTTTTTGTAAACTTATTTTGACTCAAAGTATTGATTCCCAATAAAAACCTGCGCAATTAAAATTCTCAGGAAACTATAACATACAACTGTACTACGGAATAGTAAGATTGAAAAATTATTGCCGAGCATTTGCAAGACAGTTTTTGAGATAACAGCAAAAAACGAACAGAAGCGCGAGTTGATTTAAGGCCAAAAAATAGAATAAGTATTAGTGTTTCACAGCAGACCAATGAAGGTTTCGAAACTTCCATTCGCCGGCCGTTTTCTCAACTATCCCCGTAAAATAGCCATCAAACGGAATAGTGTTGTTAGCATTGTCAACCAATTGTTCATGTACCTCTGCAGACAGAGCTGCAAGGTTGGGAGATAGAGAATCAATATGAATATTGCTCCATTTCAAATGTACTACCCGGATATTTTTGGCCAGGATATCATTTATAAAATGATTGGCCGAATCATAACCCGGAAATATTCTTTGGCCTTCGGATGCCATAAAAAACCCTGGACTATTCTCAAAATGATCCGTCCATGCCTTAGGCCCTTTGGTAGACAGATCATCAGAGATACGTTCCGTCATGCTATGTATCTCTGTCTGCATATTGCCCGCAGGTGGGTTAGTATTATTTTGGCAGGAACTAATGGGTGCCAATAACAAAAAGCCAATTGAGGCATAACGGATATTCATGAGCTGGTTTTTACCGGCAGCAATATACAACAAGTGCTATTCAAAATAATATTAACCCTTGATTATGTAACTTTATTAAGAGCAACATATTAACAAGGCAATGAAAACAACACTCCTATTTTTGTTTTATTTTTTGTACCAGCCCGTATTTTCACAAACCATCATCGAACTCCACTCCCCTGTAGACGACCAGCACTATTACACATTTGTGAACCCACACGATAGTGCCTACGTAAGTTTTTGGTGCATGCAGGACATGGGAGTGAACTACGGCCAATGTTACATGCTAAAATTAGATCTGGTCAAAAAAGAAAGGTTTTACCCGGTGCCGGATGGCGTCTATGATATATACGTAGACGATACACTCGAAAAAAGATATTCCATAAAAGCGGGCAAAGAGAATGGTGCATGGATAGTCTACTATAAAAATGGCAATCCCCGGACACTAACACCTTATAAAGATGGAAAGATAACAGGAGAATTGATTAACTATTATCCTTCAGGAAAGATAGCTTGCCGGGTAAAATGGCTCAACGATTATATAGTGAGCAACGAATGTTGTTATTACGAATCGGGTAAGATCGCTTCCATACTTTACTACGACAAGACAAGCTTCAGATACAAAGAAGAGACATTCAATGAAAAAGGAAAACTAATAAAACGCACCTACAATCATAAAAATTGACGAACCCCAAAATGATTATATCAAAAAAACAAACAAATTCTCGCTAGTTCCATGACTATCAAAGCGTTCTGAAAACGGCTACCTCAATAGTTCAGATCAAATTAAAAATCGCATCAATAGCTTTCAAAACAAGTATCTTTATGGTATCATATTTATGGGTCACCATATGATACGAGTCATCCCCTAAAGCCAATAATATGACAAAAGCAGTACAACGGGCAGAACAGCAAAAGCTCGATATAGCAATTGCGCCAATGCTTGAAAAAGACCTGGAAGAGGTAGATCATGTCATGCGTCTGGCATTTGGTACTTTTTTAGGTCTTCCCGATCCTTTAAGTTTTATGGACGATGCAGATTATGTAACGACCCGTTGGCGATGTGATCCTAAAGCAGCATTCATTGCAAAGTTGAAGAATGAGGTAGTTGGCTCTGTTTTTGCAAGCAATTGGGGTAGTATTGGCTTCCTTGGTCCACTCACAGTACATCCATCATTATGGGATAAAGGTGTGGCAAAAGCACTTATGCAACCCGTTATGAATTGTTTTGAAGAATGGGGTACAAGACAGGCAGGTCTTTTTACATTCGCTACCAGTCAAAAACATATTGGCCTTTATCAAAAATTCGGATTCTGGCCACAGCATCTTACAGCTATTATGTCTAAGAATGTTGCTGAGACAAGCGCTGTTTCACAGGCAACTTATTTTTCTGAATTATCTGACGACGAGAAACAGATGCTGTTGCGGGATTGTAAACATCTTACAGATAGCGTTTATGAAGGGCTGGACCTGAGCAGAGAGATACGCTCTGTTGACAAGCAGCAACTTGGTGATACATTATTAGTATGGGACAATACCAAACTTGTGGGCTTGGCTATTTGCCATTGTGGTAAAGGTACTGAGGCAGGTACAGGCATATGCTATATTAAGTTTGCTGTTGTAGCTTCATCTCCATTGCCTGGTTATCATTTCAACGATCTGCTTAATGCCTGCGAAATATTTGCCGTCGGAAAAGGCTTAAATCGTATCATAGCAGGTATGAATACCGCTCGTGGTGATGCCTATATGCAAATACAACGTCATGGTTATAGAACTGACCGTTTAGGAGTGGTAATGCAAAACCCTAACCGCCCGGGTTATAACCGTTCAGGTATTTATATTATTGATGACTGGAGATAGCGCAGATTTTTGAAGCCGTTATTTTATCTTATCGATCACCAGGTTGATAACCTCTATAAGTATCAGCAGTATAACGATAAGCTCAAGGAAATTGCTGCTTCTATATTGCATGATATCTTTGAACAGTTCGAAGTTCTCTTTAATGATGGAAAGGCTCTCCTGTATATTCCTGAAACGCACCTGCAAGTCAAAAGTTCTTTTCAGGCCAATGTCGATCTTATTCAGGTCTTCATCCTCCCAGGTCTCCGGTGGTGAGTCGAATATGTATAGATTCTCGGTGATGATACTTTTCAAGTTCAGCGTACGGCCAATGTATTTCTTCAGCTTTATACCACTAATGTTGAGTTTGCCGCGTTGCTCGAGGTATTGGGTTTGGAGGTTGGTCTCCAGTAGTAGTTTGTTGGTCAATTCATAATAATAATCAAGCGCTACAGACTGTGATACATTCATCATGATAAGCCGGAGTATATCAATATTAGGTTGTACTATTTCTATTTTATTAAACCCGAACCTGATATCTTTTGCGCCTGTCTCTATCTCAAACTCCTCACTATGTTTAGACTCTGAAAAGTTTTTACAATAAGGCATGATGAACCGTATGAACTCTGATATACTAATGGCATCAAAATTCAAAAAAGAAACAACTCCATATCTGAAAACATAAATGAACTTATTTGCTTCAGTACTGTAAAAAGCCTCGTCCGTATCAGAAAAATATACCTCGGCCTTGAAACTGCTTTTAAAGTTCCTGATGTCTATACTATCTGCTATCTGGTAGGATAATACTTTCATAACAAGCTTATAAAATTACTACAAGATAACCATTAAGGGGTTGACGATGGTCATCTGTTATAAGACAAATAGCTGTACCTTACTGGTTCTCTCATCATTATTCCTCAGGGATACAAGCCAGACATCCTTTATCTATTCTTTTGAGCGTGGCAGGCAAGTACTTCCCAGCATGTAGCCGGAAGCTAAATAAAGGAGTGACAATATGTGTTTTTCCCCATCTGCAAGCTTTGGTGCCAGCGGTGTATTGTTGGCCATTGGTACTATCTCAGTTATTAAAGCCCAAACCACACCGCAAAGAATATTTGCTTTTATCCCTTTGATATTTTCAGTACAGCAATTTTTCGAGGGCCTGTTATGGCTGGCTTTGTTATACCCTGTGTATGCCCATTGGGAACGAACAGCAACTTATACCTTCCTGGTATTTGCACAGGTAGTATGGCCGGTATTTTTACCTTTTGCTATCATGCTGTTGGAGAAAGAACAGGTAAGAAAAAACATACTCATGCTTTTTTTAGGTGTGGGTATAGCGGTAGGTGGCTATCTGGCATATTGTATGCTCAATTATAATGTAACTGGTATTATAGATGGCCACCATATTCGGTATGATGTAGATTTCCCCGGTTCCAACCAATGGTATAGTGGCATTTTTTATTTTATACCAACGGCTATCTCGCCGTTTATTTCCAGTGTCAAGAGAATGAAATTGTTCGGATTGCTCATTATACTATCATATATAGTAACAAGGGTTTTCTATCATTATTATGTTATTAGTGTCTGGTGTTATTTTGGCGCCATACTTAGCATTGTTGTATTGTTTATCATTATGCAATTGAGAAAGGAGCAGATCAAAATGTGAGAACATACTGCAATTAGGATTTAAAGCCTATAATTTTAAAACAATTTTCACATAAATACTTTGTACATTTATTATACCTATGATGAGAAAAAGATTTATTACGACAGGTGTTGCGTTGATTGGTGTGGCTTTTGGATTGGTGATTGCCGGTTTGGTGCTCCAATTCCAACACAAACCAAATGCAGAAGACATGTACTACATGGCACTTGCTGATGCGATACTTGCTTTTGTCATACTTGGTGCATGTAAATTTTCCAAACCAAAAAATCCTTAAGAATGTCGCAGTTTAATAAGCTGGCTATCACAGCGATCCTATTAATACTTCCTTTTACTCAAAACCTTTATGCACAGGAAGTTAAGAACGGCCTCACCTGGTATACTGATATCAACAAGGTATGTGAGGTATCAAACAAAGAACATAAACCTGTTTTTGCATTCTTCACCGGTAGCGACTGGTGTGTATGGTGCCACAGAATGGAGGAAAATGTCTTCAATAAGCCCGGTTTTAAAGAATGGGCTAAGAAAAATGTGGTGCTATTGGAACTTGATTTTCCGAGAAATAAAAAGCTTCCTGAAGAACTGACCAAACAAAATAACAGCCTTCAGTCATTTTTTAAGATCCCGGGTTTCCCCACTGTTTGGATGTTCACCATGGAACAAGATAAAACCACTAAAAAATTCAATATTGGGGGATTAGGGTCTTTGGGTTACCCACAAACAGATCCAGCAAATGCAGAAGCCGCATTTATAGAGAATGCCAATAAGATCTTGAACAATAAAAAATAGTTTTTTGCTTCAACTAATCTTTACAAAACAAATCTTCTTTTTTGGAGAGGTACTTTGTCGTTTCTAACCCTTTAAAAGTCGCATTTACACAGTCTTATATTTCATTACTGCAGCTATCTTTGATGCAAACAAAAAATAAACATGATGCAAAAAATAACACCTTTTTTATGGTTTGATGATAATGCAGGAGAAGCTATTGATTTCTACACTTCTGTATTCAAGAATTCCAAGGTTATCAATGTGCGCAAATACAACAATGTTGCAGCAGGATCTAAATCTGATGTAATGACCGGTACTATAGAACTGGAAGGACAACAGTTCATGCTTTTGAATGGTGGTCCTATGTTTAAATTTACACCAGCTATTTCCCTCTTCATCAATTGCGAAACGCAGGAAGAAGTAGATTACTATTGGGACAAACTATCAGAAGGCGGCAGAACAGACCGTTGTGGCTGGTTGCAGGATAAGTTTGGCCTCTCATGGCAGGTAGTGCCTTCTGTTCTGGGAAGCTTGCTTGGCAATAAAGATGCAGCTAAAGCAAAAAGAGCCATGACAGCGATGCTGCAAATGACCAAGCTCGATATCGCAGCATTGCAACAAGCTGCAGATCAGGAATAATGATTTTTTTCTTGCAATTGTATGACGCTAACTATAGTTGATTTGGGTAATCCTTAACTTTAGATTGCCTAATTTTATAAACATAGATTAGTAGCGCAGACAGTTCTTTTCGTATCCACATCTTTCGGTATACAAACATTGTGGCTCTGTAAATATTCAGTTTTTCGCATCTTCTATTTCCATTTTATTATTTAGTTAAACTGATCATTTATGACATTGCTCATGCTATTGTCTGCCTATAATATGTTTCATAATTTTGCCAAAGATTATCTCAAAACCATAATGCAAAAGGTGATGCATTTAAAGTTACAACGCCCTATTTGTTCATCTTGGAAATAATTTCAAATAAACCGAACTAAAGTGCATTTAGTGAAAATGTAAATTTGTGGGTATGAAAAACTTGATCGCATTTCTTCTTTTTGTTGCTGTATCATATACTGCAGGAGCTTCACCTGACTGGAAACTGAAGAAAGAAAATGACCACATAAAAATCTATACAGCCGATGTAGCTGGGTCATCTTTTAAAACTGTAAAAGTAGAATGTACTGTAACTGGCAGTTTTTCGCAGGTTATTGCCACCTTGTTTGATATAGACAAGCAAAAAGAATGGGTATACAATGATAAATATTCCAGGCTACTGAAAAAAGTTAGTGACAACGAGATGCTTTACTATTCTGAAGTGAGTGTGCCATGGCCATGTTCCAACCGTGATTTTGTGGCTCATTTAAAGGTTACACAAACTTCTGCGGATATGGTAACGATAGTTTCGCATGCCGAGCCGGCCTTCATGCCGGAAAAGAATGGACTTGTTAGAATAAAATCGTCTAATGCTAAATGGACTATGACGGCATTAGGCAATAACCAGATCAGGATAGATTATGTGGTGCAGTTTGACCCAAGCGGTGCCGTTCCGGCGTGGCTTATTAATATGTTTGTGACCAAAGGCCCTTACGAGACTTTTGATCAATTACAAGCCAGAATGAATTTGCCTACCTACCAAAACGCGCATTTTAGCTTTATAAAAGATTAGCTGTTAGCCTATACGATTATTATACCTATGACAATTGTCATCAGTTTTGTATCAACTTAAGTGTACCTTGCTTCGTATTAGAAATATTTTCTAAATAATTCCCACAGTTTAAATTCTAAAAAATATACGAAACATGAAGGCAGAAAAAAATTTTATAGACTACGGCATTTACATAGATCGTAAACATGCATACATAGTAATGCTGAATCATGTTATTCATGAAGCATTGATAAAAGAAGAAGTTGTAGATAATACAGGTGTCCTACCTCGTAGTACAAAAATAAATTTGCAACAAATACATCTGCAAAATGACAGAAACGAGCAGTTGAAAAAGTTCTGTAAACTGGTGATGGACAAACTTGAGAATGCACATAGCTTGCTTATTTTCGGCCCGTCTGTAACAAAGTTCGAATTGCAAAAAGAAATACGCAATAGCAGAATGCTAAAGCATGTAACTGAAAAACTGTTGGTAACTGATACAATGAACAAAGAAGCCGCTATCAGGTTTGCACAGGATAATTATAAAACCATAACTGTAGGACAGCAAACGTTTACCGCCGCTAAAATGAGATAGTATTTCTATTGTACTGCAATTTCCCTGTTATACTTATTCCTATATTGTATAGGTGATAAGCCGGTGATCTTTTTGAAAGTGGTGCGAAAAGCTTTGCTGTCCGTATAGCCTACTTTGTACATCACTTCATTTACATTCTCTCGCGAAGCCTCCAGACTTTTTTTAGCCACCTCTATTTTTACTTTTTGTATATACTCTACAACAGTATTAGAGGTGGCTTTTTTAAACCTGCGTTCCAGGTTCCTTCTTCCCACACATACCAATGATGCCAATTGTTCTACCATTATACGGTCGTGATAGTTTTGTTCAATAAATTCCTGTGCTTTTTTTATAGGTTCGTCTTCATGTGCTTTCTGTCCTTTGAACATACTAAAAGGTGATTGGCTCTCTCTGTCTATTTCTATTGCAAAGTATTTTGAAAAGATAACCGCCATCTCCCTGTCAACATATTTTTCGAGTATGTGCAACAACAGGTTCCATAATGAATTGGCGCCACCGCTGGTATAAATACCGTGTTCGTCGGTCAGTATCTTATCTGTTACGAGTATTGCATCGGGGAACATTTTTTTGAAATCATTCTCTGACCGCCAGTGGGTTGTACATTCTTTGTCCTTAAGCAAACCTGTACCTGCAAGTATGAAAGCACCCACACACAGGCTGGCTACTTCTGCACCTTTTTTATATTGTTGAACGATCCATGGATAAAATGCTTTATTATTTTCTATAGCTATATCCCATTCATCATTTACAGCAGGTATGATGATGAGATCTGTTTTTTCTACTTCATCAAATGTTACATCAGGTGTTACACCAAATACGCCATCATATTTTTCAGCCTTGTCTGTCATGCCCACTAATTGCACATCAAACATTGGTTTCCTGCCCATGTCAATAAGAAAACTATTTACAGTTGTAAATAATTTATGAGGCCCTTCAATACACCCCAGTGCTGTAGCACCTTTAGTAACAAGAATGGAGATATGTTTCATGATACAAATTTAGGAAAGTAAGATGTCGTAATCAACACCTAAAATAGTCGTTTTAACACCCCGCCGATATTGTTGTATGACACTAAGTTTGCAATGCACTTAAAATCAATTAACATGACACAGATCTATGCTTATCTCCATTTTGATGGCAACTGCCGCGAAGCCATGACATTTTATAAAGAATGTATAGGAGGTGAACTTAGTTTACAAACAATTGAAGGTTCACCAATTGAGGCCGAGTGTGCGGAAGCTATGAAAGATAAGATATTGCATTCTTCCTTATCAAAAAATGGGCTATTGGTCATGGCAACCGATTGTGGAATACCAGGTGGGGTTGTTAGGGGTAATAACATTGCGCTATCTGTAAACTGTAGTAGCGAAGAAGAGATCAATACATTCTATAACAAACTGTCTGCCGATGGCGTAATAATTGACCCGCTAAAGACCCAGTTTTGGGGTGCAATATTTGGTGTCATTACCGATAAGTTTGGCATCAGGTGGATGTTCAATTATGACAAGAATCAAAAATAATTGTCAAAATATTTGTGCAACCGAAAAGTTGCATATATATTTGCAACCAAAAGGTTTCATTTTAAGATATGAGAAGAGATGTGTTTCAGGCTATAGCTGACCCTACCCGAAGAGAGATCATCAATATGATAGCACACCAGTCATTGAATGTGAATGCTGTGACCGAACATTTTGATGTAAGCCGCACAGCTATCTATAAGCATATAAAAATACTTACAGAGTGTGGGCTGATACATATGAAGCAGGAAGGGCGTGAACGTTTTTGTGAAGCTAAACTGGATAAACTAAATGAAGTGTCAGACTGGGTAGAGCAATACAGGAGTATGTGGACAGCCAGGTTTGATAGTCTCGATAATTATTTGCAAGAATTACAATCAAAATCAAATATCACCGCTAAAAAGAAAAGAAATGGAAAGTCAAAATAAGGAACTGACACTCACCCGCATTTTTGATGCACCTCTTGATATGGTTTATAAAGCATGGACAGCGCGCGATCAGCTAGCTATATGGTGGGGCCCAAAAGGTTTTACTAATCCTGTTTGCGAGATAGACCTGCGTACTGGCGGAGAAATACGGATACATATGAAAGCACCGGATGGTACTGTTTATCCAATGAATGGCAGGTTCATGGAAATAGAGGCAAATAAACGCCTTGTAT
>Ga0207151_1123_pt1 | contig 18179 bp, 11 predicted proteins | sample Alteio_BWMinHeat_29_FD_153523 | JGI IMG/M metagenome (GOLD analysis project Ga0207151, IMG submission 153523) | Enriched cells from forest soil in Barre Woods Harvard Forest LTER site, Petersham, Massachusetts, United States -... | ecosystem: Environmental > Terrestrial > Soil > Temperate forest >... | reverse complement strand
CTCGCGGCATGCGCCATCTGCCAGAAATCGGCGCTAGGGACTCTATGCTAGTAAGCATTTTGATATGTACGAGAGATCGGCCGGAAAAGTTGAGACGCACGCTTGAGGCAATTGCTCAATTGAGTGTTCCCTTGGGCGTCGATTTTGAGGTTCTCGTGCTGGACAACGGCTCCGGGAATGACCTAACGGCGAATACCTGCCGCGATCTCCAGTCGACTCTCTCTGGGCGCTTGTGGGGTTTTCGTATACCCATTGCAGGCAAGAGCCGGGCCGCTAATGCCGGCTTTGAGCTTTCCCGGGGGAGTATCGTCGCTTTTCTGGATGAAGACATCGTGCCTCGCAAGGATTGGCTTGCCGTAATCTGTCAGCATTTTTCGGAGGACGCTGGACTTGGAGTGATTACCGGTCGGGTCGAACTGCTCGATAAGGAAGACTTGCCAGTAGGGATTCGCCTGTCCGATCAGCGAATTGTGTTGCAGGATCTGGCAGATCTTTATCTTCTTATCGGGTGTAATCTGGCCATTCGGCGTGAGGTGGTAGACAGGGTTGGGTTGTTTGACGTCAACCTGGGCCCGGGCTCCCGCGCCGGGTTCCATGAGGACCATGATTTCTTTTATAGAGCCTGGCGAGCCGGCGAGAAAATTGTCTACGAGCCCTCCCTGTTTGTTTACCATGGACATGGAAGACAGTCCGCCGCGCAAGCGGTGAGTATCAAGCGGTCTTACGCAATGGGCAGGGGGGCGTTTTTTGCCAAGCAAATCCTAAAGCATGACTGGCTAATCCTACGAGCGACGTATTGGGAGCTGCGGTCAGAGACTCGCAATCTCTTTGGCAAGAGTGGGCAATCAAGCGCACAACAGCTGTCCTGGTTGCTTTCCGGCTTCTACAACTACTGCCTCATTCGGGCTTCTCAGTTTATTCGGTCGCAAGATGATCGCTTTCAGGCGAGTCAATTCCTGCCTTAACCGACACGAACTGACTTTCGCTCCCGAGCGCCGGGGACCTCCACTTAGATCGACTCCACCTGAGTCGGTGAGTCGGAGACGCTGTGACCGGGAAAAACCTGACGGGAGAGCAAGCAGAGTTCGAGCGGCGACCTGGGAGCTGGGTGCAAGCCGCCGGGTGGTCCCGCACGTGGGGGCCGCTGGTTCTTTCCCCCAGCCAAGAGTCACTTCCCAACTTCCCCCTATTTTCAACACTGCAACCTCGCTATAGGGAGGCCATGCGAGTGGGCTCTTCCACGCGGCCGAGCGCCTTCCCCAAGCGTCGCAGCTTGAGAAGAATATAGGCGGAAGCACCCGTTAGTTCCTTGAGAATCGCTAGAGGTTCGTGGTCGCGCAACCTGTTTCTGGCTGACCAGTACCAGTTTTTCAGGAACCGAGACCTCGTCTCTCGGTTCAAGATGAACTTTGCGTAATAAGCGCCGCAACCATAGTGATACGCGTTCATTAGCTTCTTGCAATCTTTGCCGGGCTTTCGGCCATTGATGATCCACACAAGCGGTCCTGGATGGTAAATGCCGGTCGCGCCTGCCTGAGAAGCGCGGGCCTGAAAATCGGTTTCTTCACAGGAACGAAAGGGTGAGCCCGCCCCGAAATCTGGATCAAAACCGCCCATCCTCGTCACCAGCGACCGGCGAGCCGCCATGTTAGCGCCTTGAAGTTGGCCGGGACGGACAAAACTTCGCGGTGGAATGAGTCGAACCTCGCTTTCCGGTCGGATCGTTAGCGGAACATCTGTTTCGTCGTAAAGGAGGATACGCCCGCCCATGAAGTCGATTCTCACGTCGCGAAATACGTCGAGGATTCTTATCAGAAAATCCGAGCTGACATAACAGTCGTCATCCGTAAAGGCGATTATTTCTCCGCTTGCCTTCGCCACACCTGCATTCCTTGCCCGACCAAGTCCGGGTATTGGTTCAAAGACCAGCCTTACTCCGAACGGAATGTTTTCGACAAAGGTTTTCAGGAGGTCCGCTGTCTGATCCGTGGAAGCATTATCGACAATGACCAGTTCCCAGTCGCCGGGTGATTCGAGTCGCCTGACATATTCCAAGCAATTGCGTAGAGACGAACAGCGATTGCGCGTGCATACGATGAGCGAAATCAACACTTGTGTCCCCGCCGGAACAAAGAGACGAACTGTTTATTTTCCCAGTCACATTTAACAAAAGATGCCCTCATTTCAACCGCCAGTCCTGATCTTGAACGAAGAACCCAAGCGACGGCACCTTCCCGGTTCCATAGTAGTCGGAGCCTAATACCTTCAAGCGATAAGCATCTTCCACGTAATCCACGCACTTGTCGTCCACAACCAACGCCGCCTCGATACGGTATTCCCCCGGGGTTAAGGGAAGCTCCGGTATTTCGCATTCAAACTCTTGGACACCCGACCGCGGGCCCCAATCCCGTTTCGGCTCGTAGCTGCTCCTTGCCGCGAAGATGACCTGTCCATACAAATCCACGAAATTTACGCGCACGTCGAAATTCGTCTTGGGTTCTCGAAGCTCGAATTCAACATGGATTCGGATTGGATCGCCGATAGCCAGTTCGCCTTCGAAGGGTCCTCCGTTACCCGCATAAACCTCGAGCTTGCGCAACCAGGGTTGATACTGGGGCAGTCTTCCGCGTGCGTTCCATAGATCCACGATGTGCGATTCATTTTTGTGTTCCTTTTGCGAAATCGCGCCGACGTAGTACTCCACAGCACTCCTGGAGTCCCCTTGGAATGTTAGTCGACCTTGCTCCAGAACGATCCCCTTGCGGCAGAGATTGAGTACTGCGGGAATACTGTGGGAAACGAACAGAATGGTCCGGCCACTTTGGCCAAACTGCCCCATCTTGCCCAGGCATTTCTTCTGGAAAGCGATATCGCCCACGGCAAGAACTTCGTCGACGATCAAGACTTCCGGATCTAAGTGGGCCGCCACGGCGAATCCTAGCCGAACATACATGCCACTCGAATAATGTTTAACGGGTGTGTCCAGAAATTTCTCGAGTTCGGCAAACGCAATGATTTCGTCGAATTTGGAGTTTATTTCAGCTTTGGTCATTCCCAGCATGGCCCCGTTCAGAAACACGTTTTCTCGGCCAGTGAGGTCAGGATGGAAGCCCGTCCCAACTTCGAGCAGACTCGCCACTCTTCCCCGCAGTCGGACATAGCCTTCCGTCGGGTCTGTGATTCGCGAAAGAATTTTCAACAGGGTGCTCTTACCGGCACCGTTTGCACCGATAATGCCGACGACGTCTCCTTGTTCCACGCGAAAGTTAATATCGTGCAGAGCCCACATCCATTCAGGACCAGACGAACTACCGCGGCCGCTCCAACCCCGTCGAAGTACCTGCCAGGAGGCATGCAGGCTGTGAACCAGAGCCTCTCGAAGGCTGTCCTCCGAGCGCCTTGCGGTGCCTAGCTTGAAGTTTTTCGATAAGTGGACAGCTTCGATGATCGGAGTCATTCAGATAACATCCGCGAAGCGACGCTCCATGCGCCGAAAGATAAACAAGCCGGCTACGAAGAGCGCAACGGCCATCGCGGAAGAAGTGCCAACCAATCCCCAGTCAACTACTCCACCAAATAGCGAATGCCGGAAGCCCACAATCATCCCCGACATGGGGTTGAGTCCTAGGAATGTTCGGAAACGGGCGGGGATATAGGAAAGCGGGTAAATAACGGGGCTAACGAATAACCCCATCTGGACAAAAAAAGGCACCGCATATTTCACGTCCCGAAAGCTGACATTGAGAGCCGAGAGAATTAAGCCCAATCCACTAGAAGCCAGCAAGGTGCCCAGAATGTAGAACGGCATCAAGACGCAACCGGTGGAGAGCGGCCATCGATAGTGGATCATCAGCCCAAACACGAGGAGCAAACCAATGAAGAGGTCGAGCACCAGAGCCCCTATGCAAGCCAGTGGAATAAAAACCCGCGGAAAGTATATCTTGGAGACAAGCCCCTGATTGCCCACTAGACTATTGCTCGAGATCGACACAGAATTTGCAAAAAAGGTCCAAAGAACCAGTCCCGAATAGCTAAAGAGCGAGTACGGCGGACCGTCAGTTCGGACGCCTGCGAGACGGCCAAAAACGACAGTGAAGATCAGCATAGCCAACAAAGGCTGGAATAGAGCCCACAGACCGCCCAGGACCGTCTGCTTGTAGCGGATTTGGATGTCCCGCCACACTAGAAACGCGAATAGTTCACGTCCTTGCCAAATTTCCTGGAAATCGACGGGTTGCCACCCTGTATGTGGCTTCAACACCAGCTCAGGAACCGAGGTCATACTGACATTATCCGTCCTCATTGAGTGAGATCCAAGAATCCGTCGCTACGGAAGAAAAGGTCAAACTGTGCATCAATGTCCTTCCGGCATTCGGCCATTTTGCGCTGGATGTCTGGCCGGAGAGTTTCCCTATTGGCTTTCAACCGTTTGAAGCGCTCCACGGGCAAGGACAAGTCAAATTCCCGAATACTCAGAACATATTCTCTCAAATCCATCTCCTCTATCAACCGGCCTATCTAGCTCGCAGGGGACACGGCGAGAATTTCAATGATTACCCTGCGTGTCAAAGGACGCTCGCGACACACGCTCGCGCCACACCCGCATGTCCATCTCCGCTTTCTCGATGACCTCGCGCGGGAGCGTCGCCGCGATGTCGCGCCGCTCGCCGGGGTCTCGATCGATAGCGTAGGTTTCGGTCGGGGTCCTTCCGAAATTATAGACAAACTTCAGCCCACCTCTGCGCATCGCCATGAAGTCGGAATCCAGGGCGCCTGAAAAATACAGCGGCCGATCCGCCGGGACCGGCTTCAGAAGGGAAGTTCCGGGGAGAGTTGCGTCCTCCGCCGTCAGTCCTAGAGCGTCGAGGACCGTAGGCAAAATGTCAACCTGCTGCCTCAACCCGGAGATCGAAGTCGCTGGCGGTATCATGCCATCAGCATACAGAATGGCCGGAATCTTCAAAGTTTCGTCGTACACGACCATCGTGTGCAAACGTGGGCCGTGCTCACCGAAAGACTCGCCATGGTCGCCCAGAATGATGACAATCGATGAGCGCAGCACTCCCGTCTTCTCCAATCCGGCGATGAAGTCTTTGATCACCGAGTCGATATAGCCCAGGCAGTTCAGGTAACTGCTGTAGGCCGCGTCGATGTTGCCGAAGGATTTCGTCGGCCAGTTCGATGGGTACTTGTAGTCGAAATGACCAACATTCGTCATCATGACAAGAAGAAACGGTTTCTGCTTATCGCGCTGTTGCTTCACCCAATCCAGCGAGGGCTCAAGCATCATCCGGTCTTCGAAGCCCCAAAACGTCGGATGTTCGAAGCCTCGACTGGGAAGCGTATCTCCGTCATACACTGATTCGAACTGCATGTTTTTGATCAAAGAAGCGTCATAAAAAAAAGTCAGATGCGCCGTTGTGAAGAAAGCAGACGCATACCCTCGCCTCGCAAGCATCGTCGGCAAGGCCCTCAGGCGCGGTTGCCCCCCTTGGACCCAGTCCACCATCTCGTTGTCAGTCGTTGGCCATATCCCATATAGAGCCGCTACCCATGCCGCGGACGTCCTCGGGATAATCGAATACATCTCCGGCACGACCGCCCCGCGTTTGGCGAAATCAGCTAGAAACGGTGTAGTTCCCAGGGCCGGGTCGTAGATGGAAGTGGAGCCCGCCCGCGCGGATTCAACCATAATGATAATGACGTTTCTGGGACTGGCGGTTGCATCCGCTCGGGCCCGCAGTACGGCTTTCGACGTGTCGAATAGCAGGGGCAGCTGGCGGGCTCGCTTCATGGCTTCAAGCTGCCCGGCCTTGCGCCAGGGGACCAGATCCTTCAAGTCGAGATACGTGTTGTCAACGAGGCGATCAAATCTGCGATCGTGCATCACGGGATGGATGTATGCCGTCACCAGCAGTAATGCCAAGGCCACAGGCAACAAGGTTGTCGGCCGGCCTGCTCCTTGTTTTGGTCGAGCGAACCATCTGCGCACAAGTAGCGCCACTGTCAAGCCCACTACCAGGGGCGCAACCAAGGCAGAAATCGATATAAGATCAATCTGAGATCGAAGCATGGGCCAGAGGCCCGCGGCGTTGGTCACAAAGAAACGGAGCAACTGGCCGGTTCCAGTTACACCTGTCTTGCAGTAATGCGCCAGCTCAAGTCCAGACACAAGCAGGAGCAATCCTATAAATGTAAGTAGCAGGATCCGGAGTGCACGGTGGTACGTGGCGGGTATAAGTGTTACCACAGCGAACACAAAGATTGCAAAACTGGCTAGGAACAGGACGTCCAAGCGAATCGCGCTAAAAATAATTCGAATAGCGCCCACAACAAGCGGAGGAATGAGGCGCAATTCCATTACAGCCTTCTCGAGCAAGTAAGAACGAACCGGCTGCGCTGTCAAGAGTGCTTGGACCAGCTTGTACAGGAGAAAGGCAACGAATGGCACCGTAGCGACGAGCCACTTCCAGCGTGGACACAGCACCTTGCCGGCCACGAAGCCCCCTGCGACGACTGCCGCAATACGAACCAGCGACGACGCGAAGGTGACGCTAAGCGCAGTTCGTAATGGGTGAGGCCCAACATCGCCCATGGATGCGAACATCAATTTGCCAAGCTTGATCCCGATGACAACGATCACCAGAGCCAGGGTAGTCTGAACAATCAAACAATTCTTTTCAGGCGATTGTCCGAGCCGCGCGTTTGTCGCCACGAAAAAGCCACGTAAGCTGGACACAGAGCGGTGGAACGAAAGCTGAGATAACTGGTCTTGTTTCTCACCCATTGGGCGTGGGCCTCCGCACCGCTTTCATGGCGTTGGCACGCGCATAAATATAGACGTTCGAAGCACTTCTCCAGTTATGACCAAGTATTTGAGTTGGGAATTCAGGTGCAGATGATGTCCGCGAAGCGCCGCTCCCCGCTCCGAAAGATAAACAATTCTGCCAAGAATAAAAAAGTTGGTCGCCGGGGAGAGAGCAACCGTAGCCCGATTGCTTTGGCGAACGTCGGAATCTGATCATGCCCGACATGGGATTGAAACCTAGTCCTAGAAGGAGGCCGATTGTGAGGTAGAGCACGAGGGCGCCGATGCTTGCCAGTGGCATGAATACAGGGCGAAAGTAGATCTTGGAGACTAGGCCCTGATTGCCTGCCAGACTGTTGCTCGGTCTGGAGACCGAGTTTGCGAAAAATGTCCAGTGAACTGGTCTTGAAAGTGTGAACAGCGCGTACGGCGTCTCATCTGTTTGGATGCCGGCGAAGGTATTAAAAAAAGGTACAAAAACCAACATGGCCGTAAGGGGTTGAAACACGACCCATAATCCGCCCAGGATTGTCTGTTTGTAGCGAACCTTGATATCGCGCCAAACCAGAAACCCGAACAATTCTCTACTCTGATAGATTCCTCGAGGATCAATGGGCTGACACCCAGTGTAGGGTCTTACGATCAAATTTGCGGAAGATTTCATTGGTAGATTCAGACTACAAGATACATGAGACGCTCGCCACAAGTTTTTGATTCTTTTAAGGTTAGCCGTGATTCATCCTCACGACCCGTCGAGACTTCGGAGTGAGAGAAGGCTACAGATTCAGAAGTCCTGACTGAAACACAAGTTCGAATTGTGTCTCAATGGCCAGTCTGTATCTGGCAACGGCATGCTGCATTGTCCGTCCGACGATTTCATGATTGGCTTCTAAAGTCTGGAACCGGTTGATCAACAGCGGCAGCTCGATCCTTCGTATGTTCAAGAGATAGTCCGTCAGTTTCATGTCTTCCATCAACTTGTCGACCTTGCTCGCAGGCGAAATGGCCAGCACGGGCGTGCTCACAAGTGAAGCAAGGATGACTCCATGGAGTCGAGAAGTCACAACTGCGCCTAGCTTTGAGAGCAAAACCAAACACTCGTCCACGGTGTCCAATTTTACATCGCTGAGTTGTGCGTGCAAATTAAGGGGGGCTTCTTCGAGAACCAATGCTTTCAGTTCTTCAATGGCCCACCTGTCCATGCGGATTTGCGTCGCAAAAAGCACGACCTCGTATCCGTCCTGCAACAACCAGCACACGAAGGATGAGAGCTTCTTCAAATAGTCTTGGTAGACGGAGAAATCTTTGATTGGCCAGAAGCGGGGATCGCAGTAGGCCATTGGGCTGACGCCGACCGCTCTTAAGTTCCGGTGATCGGCCGCGGTCCCCCTGCCATTCACGCGCTCCAGTGTGAAGGCCAAGTCCGGAAACACGTGCAGCTCACTGGTGACACCAATTGCTTCCACTTTTTGTTTGGATTCCGCGTCACGAAACGAGCGGTAGGCCGCAAGAAAGAGTGTAGCTCTGCAGAAAAATTTGGCCAGTCGAGTATTGACTTCTTCCACGCCGACGCTGAGGCATACAAATGGGGTTCCGGCGATCCGCGCGAGAACGGCCCAGCGAAAATAGGAATAGAGATCTCCCCATTTGCCCCCCCATGCCTCGTCGAACACGCCGCCGAGTCCAACAACAAGCAGGCGAAATTCCTTTGCAAATCGGAGCGCCTCATAACAGAACGCCAATTCCTCCTGAACTTCCTTTATCTTGGTTAAAATAGTCCTTGCCTTGCGCCTTAGGCCCGAGAGAAGTGGCGTTTCCCTAAGCCATTCGCGAATTGCACTGGGTTTCTCCTGAGACACATCCATGTTTACTCGATTGGGCCCGACAGATCGAGACTTCAGAGTCCACGGAACATGACGATTAAGGGGAAATGGAAAAATCTGACGCGCTGTGGCCTGTTCGCTGGGATCAATGCAGCAACCATAAAATTCGGCGTCGGGGAATCGCTTCCTCAAATGTTCAACCAGTGTTTGTTGCAACGCTGCATTACCTAGGTTTCCAAAACTGAAAGGTCCCAGCAGACCTATCTTGTTCCTGCCAGAATCGGGATTCAAGAACGGCTCCTTTGAGCGTGCACGTTGTATTCTACGCCACCCAGTGGCGTCTGATTCCGCGCGAGAAGTCATCGATGAACGGTCCGAGAAGATGCGGAGTTTAGGGAAACCTATCCGCCAAGGCGCTACCAAGGGTTTGCTACTCGAACGTGATCCCGGTTTTCAATTTCAGTGCCAGGTACGAGAAGTCGCGTCAACGCCACAGCTTTCGTCTCGCTTTGGATCAAGCTCCAAACTCTCTCACACACAATTCCTCAGCAGAGCCTTTTCAAGGGGGAATCCGCGAAAGCTGGCAGCATGGGAGGGTGGCGAACAGGCCAAAAGCCAAGCGAAAACGCCCTGGACAGACCAGTCCCTGGGGAACTGTTCCAAAAATTAGCGTTCAGAGAGACTCCAGGGCTCCTCCGTGGAACAAATGCGTGCTGTAAGCGATGGAACCTAGCTCGCCGAACCAGCGCCATTGAACACAACGCCCGATCCATGCCTGAACACAAACCAATGCGTCGAATTAACATGAACAGCCAGAACTTTACCTGCCCCGTTTGTGGACCCGTCACCGCCATCGCAAACCATGAGTGTATCTCAATGAAACAAATAGCCTTATCCCTATACCGGCTTTGGTCCACACTGCGTTGAATACGGGCTGACTTGCGGACCGTCAGATAGGACTTATCCTGTTTATCCTCAGAACGAGCTTGGTATTTGCCATTCCCAGGAAGTAGTTCACGGGAGCCCCATTAGCAGGTAAGATGTTCGCAGATCGACTTGTTCCCGACCTCTGAGTGGATTACCGCGCGTGTCTTTTTATCTTGTTCCCGCCCGTCGGTGTTGCCTGGAGACAGTCGAGCATCGGAGGCAAATTGAATCGCAGGTACTTCGTCGGCATTTTTCTTGTATCGGCCGCAACCCTTTTGCTTGAGCTTGCCCTTACTCGTACGCTGGCGGTCGCTATGTGGTACCACTTCAGCTTCTTGGTGATTTCGACTGCGCTGCTCGGATTCGGAGTTTCCGGCGTAGCTCTCTCGTTGTGGACAAGCTTGCGGGAACGCGCGCACTTGGACAAAGCCCTTGCGGTACTCTGCCTCGGGTTCGGCGGAACGACGATTGCGAGCTATTGGTTGATGCAGCGCATTCCGTTCGATCCGTTCGGCCTGATCTTTCAATGGTCGCAGTTTCTTTTCATGCCGCTGTACTACCTAAATCTCGTCGTGCCCTTCTTTTTTTCTGGACTCGTCATCGCCTTGCTCTTTTCACATGGCTCCAGAGAAGTGAATCGTTTGTATGCTGCAGACCTGCTGGGAGCCGGAGTTGGCTGTGGAGCTATCGCGCTGGTGATGCCCTTGTTCGGGGGTTCAGGTTCGGTTTTAGTTGCTGCATTATTGGGTTTCTTGGCGGCTGCGACGTTTGGTTGGTCGCAAGCGCGCAGACTCGCCGCGGCCGGGGGAATACTAGCGGTTTCTTTACTTCCGATCGCATTTTTCGGCGATCACCTGATCCCCATTTCCGTCATTGCGGCCAAGCGGCATCCCCTGCAGCCGGCGAACGCCAAGCCGATCTACTCCGCGTGGAGTGCTCTCTCCAAGGTCGATGTCTTCAAGCTCGCTCCTGCGCCCGATTTGGGGCGACCGGCTCCCGGTTTCAGCATCATCGTGGACGGTGGTTTCTCTGGAACGGAAGTCCCTGATTTGAGCGGCGGGGTTTCGAACTACCTCGCGCATACCGATGATTTCCGCAATTCTGGCCTTGCATATGAAGGCAAACTCCATCCGAACGTTTTGATTATCGGGTCCGGAGCCGGTCGCGAGGTTTTGGAGGGTTTGACGTTTGGAGCTTCTTCCATCACCGCTGTCGAGATCAATCCTGTGATCAACAAAATCGTGAGCCAAACGTTGCAGCCGTACTGGGGAGGGCTTTTCGAGCAACCGAACGTTCACCTGGTTACCGAGGACGGCCGCAGTTTTGTGCGCCGGTCGCACGGCACCTACGATGCCATCATTTCCGTGCAGACAATGTCTGATTCCGCTCTCTTGTCGGGTGCCTTGAGCCTTTCTGAGACTTACATTCTGACGCGCGAAGCGTTCGCTGATTACTATGATCACCTTGACCCTGATGGCGTGCTGTTGATGACCCGGCCAAACTATCAAATCCCCAAACTGATCGCTACGGCCCGCGAGGTGTTTGATGAGCGAGGCCTGGGGAGTGTTGCCGATCACCTTTTTGTTTTCCGAGGTCCCGTGCTCCCGTATGGACACACGCGGTTCCTCACTTGTTTTATGATGAAAAAGTCGGCGTGGAGTCCCAAGGAAATTGCGGCGATCGAGAAGCGATTGGGAATCAGTGAGCCACAGCCCGCCGGCAGCGAAGTCCCGGAAGTCTTCTTCTCGCCATACCAACCGGCTCCGCAAAAGACATTCTTCAGCAGGCGGCTCCATGAACTCGCGGAAGCGCAGGACCTTCAGGCAATTTATCGCGGCACGAGCGAAGCCTTGAGCCCGGCCACTGATGATCAGCCGTTTTTCAATCAGCGGTTACGCTGGCGTTCCCTGCGCCCGGAGGTTTTCCGTGAAGTACTTTTCCCCGCGAACGGTAGAGGCTCCGACGGTTACCGGCCTGTAGCTGAAGTGTCCCTCATCGCACTCTTCGCTCAGTCCATCGCGATCGCCGCAATTTTCATTCTGCTGCCTCTGATCCGGTTCTCGCGCACAGGCCTTCGAGCCCCGAGCCGGTGGTCCTTTCTGATCTACTTTGCTGGCTTGGGTTTGGGCTTCATCCTGGTTGAAATGGTCCTTCTACAACGATTCACTCTCTTTCTCGGCCAGCCTATCTATACGCTTGCCGTTGTTTTGGCGGGGCTGTTGATTTCCACGGGAGCAGGCTCTTATGCGACGAGTAGCTTGCAGGGCGCTTTGAAGTGGTCTCTCGTTCCCATCACTGTTGTGATTCTAGGAGCTCTCGGTGGGACGGCGCTGGTGACACCGTACGTGTTTTCGGCGGCGCTTGGTCTTGCTTTGCCATGGCGCGTTCTGATTTCGCTTCTGCTGATAGCGCCATTGGGTTTCGTCCTCGGAATGCCCTTCCCGAGAGGATTGCGAGTCGTCGCAGAGGAAGCGCCGGAGCTGGTGCCTTGGGCGTGGGGCGTTAATGGGTTCTTTACGGTGATTGGCTCCATCGCTGCGGTAATTCTCGGCATGGCTTTCGGTTTCCGGTTTGTACTGGGAGTCGCAGCGGGTTGCTATCTTGTGGCGTTCGGAGCGATCATTCTGCCGGAGGCGGTCGCGCTGCTGGGCCAAAGACAGGAGGTCGGAGGTGTGACGCTCGGGAAGAGTACGTCGGACGCCGGAGCTGCTACAAATTAGCGGTGCTCAGTTTCGGCAACTCGCGCCCCGGCTCCCGGCAGAGTCAACGTCAAGTATGCGGCGCTCGTGCGCGGCATGGGGACCGAATAAACACCGTCCCGCGGTGCTACGGTCTCGTAAGCGCTTGTTCCTTGTGCGGCGCCATCTGGGCTGCCGTCGAAAGTTTGTCCGCCGAAGGTAACTCCCGTTTTCGATTGATATAGAGGCGCAATCAGTCGCACAAGCGTCCCTGTTCCATACCCGCCCAGATTGATCGTCACTGTTCCGCTCGTGTTCCGATCCTTGTTAATCAACGACACCCGCACAGTCTTATCGGGTCCGATCGTAGCCCAGGCCTTCAGGTTTGCGGACGTGCTCAGTCTTACCGGGAGGAGTTTCGAGCCCGCTGGCGCGGCCTGTTGGAAGAACAGCAGCCCGTAATACTCGGGCCGGACTACATTGATGGAATATATGTAGGGTTTGGCGGCATTATTTACGTTGAAGAGAAAGGCGCCATAAGCGTCGTCGGTATCCATGTGGAAATTCACGCCGTCCAGGCCAGTGCGAGCCAGTTCGAACGTTGCATCGATCGCCCACAGCGCGGACGCGAAGGTGTCCGTGATGCCCGCTTGGCCATTGCACGCAATCGAGTTCATCTCAGTCATGCGTATCTTCAGACCGGCAGCGTGCGCCTGCGAAACGATTGGTGCAATTGCTCTCGCCCCGCTTGTAGCGCTTGAGTCTCGTAGAAGATAATCCGCAGGGATTGCCCTTCCAGAGCAAGCCGATCCCGCGTACCAATGCTGGCTCACCACACTTAGGGTCGACGAGTTCGTGTGGAGAAAGGATCCCAGCTCTAAACCCCACACCCAGGGCTGCACGCCGCCGAATGAGGGTCCGATGAATTTCATTCCGGGCGCAACGCCGGGGGCGTTGATGGCTCTTTGCCATTCCTGCCACTGAGCCAGGAACTCGCCGTAGGTATAGCCCGGGGGGCGGGCTTTCACGAACTGATAATCGTCCGGCTCGTTCCCGATCTCAATCGCCAGCAACGAGTCGGCCGGTAAGTGTTGCAGGAAAAACTTAACCTGGTCGATGGCGATCTTGACTTCGCTGTTTCTGAGATTTACTCCGATATAGAACTTTGCTCCGATGTCTTTATAGAGCTGGAGGAGTGGAGCCGTCTGAGCTGTCGTCGGCGGATCTGGTAAGTAGGTAAGATCGTCGGCATCAGCGCCGACGCGAAAAATGGGAGGGCCGGCGCCGTAGGCGAAGAGATTGTTGATGAGTTTGCGGTAGATCGGATTCGTCCCGGTCGCGGGGTCGCCCATCATCTTCTCGGCATCGCCCCAATCATGTGAAATCCCGAGAAACGTCGCAGGGACTTGAAATCCGGGCCGTGTTGCGTCAACGCGGACAGACGCCATGTTCCCAGTGGAGAACAAGGGGAGGTTAGAAGAGCATGCGTCACACAGGGCGAGAACGGCTATTGCCGCGGCGAGCAAACGCTTCAGGTTAAAGGTTGGGGGTTGACGTTGTTCGGCCGCACCCGACCCAATTGGCGACAGTTCGGATTTCTGCTGATTGAACAAGAGCTGGGTCCTTTTGCATCTTTGCATCAGCTTACGTGCGTTTCTTATGAGTGCCCGCGTGCCTGGGAAGTCTTAATACTTTCATCGGATTAGGTACATTCTATCAGAACATGCGCAGTACCATTTACACAGGAGGTACGAGCAGCGTTGCGTTCACCTCCCGACTGTGAGCCTGCCGGTCTGCTGGGACCATCGTTGCTGCCAGAGCCAAGAATTACCTCTTTCTCTCCAGCCAGCCCGAGGTGGTTTATGAGCTGGAAACGAGAAGGAAGATAATATGTCAATAAAGGCTTAAACATTTTGAGTAACAGATATTTTAATAATCAGCCTCTTCCTATCATCGCTCGCGTCGAATAGCACCTAACCCGTGGTAATACCCCGGCAGCGCATCACGCGGTTCTCCGAACAGCGCGGCTTCTGTCTGATCTGAGACTTGTCATGCGGCTCAGGCATGGACGGTCTGAGTATTTTGCCTACAAAGCCCCACTGACCACAGGGGCGGCGTGGGAACGACTCAAGTTTCACGAAACTCGTCACCGGCATTGAAGACTCAGCTTAGTGGTTCTGAGAATCTAAGTCATAGAGGTAAACGGACGCGCCGGGAGCACGCGACGAATCTAATCTTGTTCCCATGGTGTCAAGGTAGTCCAGGAATAGCCGCTCTTCATCAACTCGCTCGCCACGATAGATGTGTGAAAACAAGATCCACACCCTCTTCTTGGCGCGAAGCTGATCCAAGTCTTTTCGATAGGAAGCCCAATTCTGCCTCGATGCGACTCCCGTGATTTCATCCATCGGGGCTATTAGGTTCCGTGCGTTGTAATACTGGAATGGCCGAAGAGCCGCGTAGTAGAGGTACAGGACATCTCCATCCTGGCGATGGTTCTCGACATATCTTATTACTGGCTTAATCTCTTCTTTAGTGCGTGGCTTGATAAGGCCGGACGCAGCATCGAGAAGCGGATTTAGGAACAGGAAGCCAATCAGTAGATAGCTAAAGTAGGGGAGAGTCTCGCTGGTTTGGGTATGTATTCTCTCCAAACCAGCCGCTATCAACAAGATGAGTGAGGGAACTAGAAACAACAGCAGGCGCCCGCGAAAGGGGTAACGATGCAACGCAGACGCTGCCAAGGTGGCCACAATTGGCGTCAACAAGAGCACGAATCTGGCGAAGTGTTTCAAAGAAAACTCGACTAGCCCCACCACCGCTGCGACCGCCGCAATCCCCACGAGGGTGAGACCGACGGGATCCGAAAAGATGCCAAAAGACGAGTCAATGAACCAACGAACATCCGCTCCAGACAGGGGTGGAAAGGGGGCGAAGGCACCCTGCCAATAGTCCAACAGTACGGCGTCGTGTGTCAGCCCGCGAAGCGACACAAGGAAGGAAAGTAAGAAGCTGGCTGGCCACAAGACTCCGGGGATCGAGAGCAAGACCAGTCCGCGCCGGTCATGCCTGAGTATTGAATTCAGGAGGCAGCTCACTCCCACTGCTGCCAAAACAAAAGCCGCTGGTTGCGAAAACCAGAGCACAATCGCCCCAACGATGGAGACAATGACGACACGCACGACCGTGGAGTCGCGCTCGAGGAGATAGCCTGCCAGCCAGAGAAGGAGTAGGGCGACCGCAACGTCGCTTGAATACTGCTTAGCTTCCGTAGAATAGTAAATCAGCGGGTCGGAAACGGCGAACAGAGCCACCGCAATCATAGATGCGGCCGGAGCGAGGAAGCGCCGCGAGACGATTACGAAGAGGATCATGGAAAGGACGCCGCAAAGAAAAGGGACCAAACGAAACACGGCTTCACTGGTGCCGAAGCCGAGTACAGCGGCCTTTTGGAGTGCCAGGAAGCCAAGCGGAGCGCCTTGATGATAGTCGAGCGGCTTTAAGAGTTCGCTCGGAGATCGGCCCATGATATTGAGAACGACGAGAGCTTCGTCCAGCCAAAGTGAGCGATCAAAGAGATACTGTCTAAGACGAAAGAGAATTCCGAGAGTGGCGAGGCCCCAAACGACCACCTCCCAGCGAGGCGCTTGTGTCCATTTGATCGCGTCAGGTCTTCTCATCGAGTTCGTTCTTCGCAGTATGCTACAGTCCATATCGCAATACGTCAAAGGTGCGTATAGTGGCAACCGATGACCATCTCCTTAAAGGCTCTTCTCGACAAACGCGAGCAATTCAAGGCCGGACTGACGCATACTCTCTAACTTCCCGATTCCGTGAGTCTGGCAACGCAAACTGCCACTGTGCGCAGAAAGACTCCCAGGGACAGGGCCCTCTTACTCCGCATACCGGCATAGTTGTTCTGCAACAATAGGAACGGCTGGCCGCGCCTGGACCGCTCGGGTCCAGGCGCTGTTCCACTTTTCTTACGGAGCTACAGTAAGCAGCGCAGCGGTTGTGGGTGCGATCGTGAAAATATACACGCCCGAGGCGGGCGTGACTGACGTCGTCGAGGGAGTTCCCTGGATTGTTCCGTCCGTAGATCCGTCGAAAGTCTGCCCGCCATAGCTCACGCCCGTCGTCGCCGTCACGCTCGCTGCAGTAAGAGTCTTAAGTGAGGCGCTTCCGTAGCCCGCGAGCGTAATGTTGACCGTGCCGCTGTTCGTCTGGTCCTTGTTCAGAACAACGACACGTACGATTCCAGCTGCATCAATCGTCGCCCAGATGGAAACGTTGGCCGAGGTCGTGGTCGAGACGGGCAACAACTTCGCGCCATTTTGGGTTGCCTCTTGGAACATTTGGAAGCCGTAATAATTTGGCCGCAGGATGCAGCCGGTCGTCACATTGAGCGTGCAGGTGGAGGGCGAGGGAAGCTCCAGCAGGTCGTAGAACCCATCCGAGTCCGAGATCACGTTCACGCCATCGGTCCCTACGTTCGCCAAGTGGAACAGCGCGTCGGGAAGCCACAGCGCAGCGGCGAAGGTGTTTGAGATTCCAGACCTCCCGGCGCAATCCACGTCATTCATCTCCGAGATTCGAAGCGGCACTCCGTCTTTATGTGCGTTCACTACATAACTCAGATAGTTCGCATCGGAAGGCTTGGCTTGCGCCGCAGCTAGTTCGGCTGACAACGAGGGGCTGCCTGAGCATCCGTTCTGCGGATACCAATGCTGCGATACATAGTTCAGATTCGCCGCTTCACCGTTCACGAACGAATTGAGGTCAGATGCGTCATTCCAAGGTTGCTGGCCGCCAAACGAAGGGCCAACGAACTTCAAGCCCGAGCCGCCAGGGAGGGTTGTAATCGCTGTGCGAAAAGCGTCCCAATTCGTCTTAAACGTTGGGTATCCGCCAGCATAACTGCCGCTATTTTGACACGCGCCATCCGGCTCATTTCCGAGTGTGACGCCGAGCCACCCTGCCCCAGCGTTCGCAATGTAAGACGCCACGGCGGGAGTCGCATAGGTCGTCGCCATGGCTGAAGGACACATTGGCGCAGGAAGTGTGAACCGGAGACTAACTCCGCTGCCTCCGAGCGTTGTGTAGAGGTTGTTGAAGGTGGCAATCTGTGCAGAAGTCGGGGTACCTGGCCATGGGCTACTGTCGCCTTCCACGTTCAAATCAAACATCTGCCCAGGAAAAGCTAGATTTTTGATGAGCTGCGGATAGAGAGGATTCGGCACGAACGTCTGCGCGTCAAAAAAATCGAGCGAGATGCCTCCGAAATTAGAGGGAATCTGTTGCCCCGTAGTTGACAAAGTAACAGTCGCGTTCGCGAGCAGGGCGCTCACGATCGTCAGAGCGGCGGAGGCGCTGGTCACGCTGCCGATGGAATTCGAGACGGTGACCTGGAAAACGGTCCCGTTAACGGAGCTTGTGGTGGCGGAGGTAGTGTAAGCGGAGGAGGTGGCGCCGCTGATCGCGGTTCCGTTGTTGAGCCACTGGTAGCTAAGCGGAGCGGTGCCGGTGGCTGCAACCGTGAAAGTGGCGGTTTGGCCGACCGATACGGTCTGGCTGGCCGGTTGCGTCGTGATGCTAGGCGTGATCTGGGCCGGATTGACCGTCAGCGTAGCCGAATTGCTTGTGGTGCTTCCTGCCAAATTGCTGACGACCACTCTGAAGATTCCACTGCTATCCGAAGTGCTGGTTACAGGAGTGGTATAGCTAGCTGAGGTTGCCCCTGTGATGTTCGCGCCGTTCTTCTGCCATTGATAGCTCAGCGGTGCTGTGCCGGCAGCCACCACCGCGAAGGCCGCCATCTGGCCTGCCGTGACTGTCTGACTCGCAGGTTGCGTCGTGATCGTGGGCGCCACCGCAGCGGGGTTCACCGTCAGGGTCGCCGCACCGCTCGTTACGCTCCCAGTTGAATTGCTCACCACCACCTGC
>Ga0207151_1122_pt1 | contig 18229 bp, 11 predicted proteins | sample Alteio_BWMinHeat_29_FD_153523 | JGI IMG/M metagenome (GOLD analysis project Ga0207151, IMG submission 153523) | Enriched cells from forest soil in Barre Woods Harvard Forest LTER site, Petersham, Massachusetts, United States -... | ecosystem: Environmental > Terrestrial > Soil > Temperate forest >... | reverse complement strand
GGATCTTGCTCGGCTCCGTGGGATTCGTACTGCTGATCGCTTGCGTTAATGTCGCAAATCTTCTTCTCGCCTGGGCCGCGCGCCGCCAGCGCGAAGTAGCTCTTCGCGCCGCTCTTGGCGCACGGCGCGCTCGCATGGTCCGCCAATTTCTCGCTGAGAGTCTCCTGCTCTCCCTTCTCAGCGGAGCTCTCGGCCTCTCCTTGGCGTGGGGCGGTGTTGCCGTGTTACAACTGGTCAGGCTGGCCAATTTACCGCGTCTTCAAAATGTGCAGATGGATGCTTGGACCTTCGCTTTCACCTTCGGCATCTCTCTCGCTACCGGCCTGGTGTTTGGCCTCCTGCCCGCCTTCCGTGCCTCCAAGCTCGATCTCAGCGAAGCTCTGAAGGAAACCGGCAAGAGCACCACCGGAAAGGAACGCCACCGCCTGCGCAGCGTGTTGGTTTTCGCCGATGTCGCCCTGGCTTTGCTGCTGCTGACCGGCGCGGGCCTCATGATGAAGAGTTTCGTTCGCCTTCTCGAAGTCAAGCCTGGCTTCGACCCATCACACATTTTGACTCTCACGCTCTCGCTGTGGGGTCCCAAATCCGCGGACGCGCCGGCGATTGCTTTTTTCGATCAAGTTCTGGAGCGTGTACAAGCTCTTCCCGGGGTCGAATCGGCCGGAATCGTCAGCCAACTCCCGCTCGGCGGCAACCTGGATATGTACGGCGTCCACGTGGAAGGCAAGTCGCTAGCAAATCCCGAACAGGACCCGAGCGCCGATCGCTATTCGATCACTCCAGGTTATCTACGCGCGATGCACATTCTGTTGCTGGGCGGCCGCGAGTTCGACGAGCGCGACGTTCGAACCTCTCCAATGGTCGCGCTGGTCAACGAATCCATGGCTCGCCAGTTTTGGCCGGGCGAAGATCCCGTCGGCAAGCGCTTCCGAATGGGCGACACGAAAGGCCCCTGGAGAACGGTCGTCGGCGTCGTGGGCGATGTCTTGCACAAAGGACTCGACGCCCCGCACAGCATGCAGGTCTATTTGCCCAACACACAATTCACAGACTCCATGGTGATCCTGGCCGTGCGCACCTCCAACGACCCGGCATCGCTGGCCGCCGCGCTGCGCTCAGAAATTGCTTCCCTCGACCCACAAGTCCCCCTCTCCGAAGTCGCGACCATGGACGAAGTGGTCTCCGTCTCCGTAGCCAATCAACGCTTCGGCGCGCTCCTCTTTCTACTCTTCGGCGCCATCGCACTGGTCCTTACCGCCGTCGGGATTTACGGCGTCATCTCTTACGGGGTAGTCCAGCGCACCCACGAAATTGGCATCCGCCTGGCGCTAGGCGCGGGAAGAGGTGAAGTGCTCAGCATGGTTGTCTGCGAGGCACTGAAACCGGCGCTGCTGGGTGCGGCACTTGGCCTTTTGGCGGCGTTCGGTTTGACTCGTCTCTTGACGCGTCTGCTCTACAACGTCAAGCCCACCGACCCGCTGGTGTTCGCGGGCGTACTTGTTTTGTTGATTGGTGTGGCGTTACTCGCGTCCTACATCCCCGCGCGCCGCGCCACTCGCGTCGATCCTATGGTCGCTCTGAGGTACGAGTAGGAAATAGCGAATGCACTAGCTGCAGGAAGAGGCTGAACACAAATCGTTGGCTATTCGCCAACAAATCGCTGCTCTCGCTCCGTCCAGGCCAGTCTTCGACGTCCACGCCATGCTTCAGGGTTTGTACACGGTCAACGGCTTCCTTCTCTTCCAGTTGGCTGCGGCCCTCGCGGGAATTCTCCCAACACTTGGTCTAATCCTCGCTCTCGTCGGGGTCTTCGGCGTCATCTCCTTCACCGTCGGTCAGCGCACCAGGGAGACTGGCATTCGCATGGCCATGGGCGCCGAGCAGCGCTCTATCTTGCACATGATTCTTCGTCAAGGCGTGTGCATCATCAGTGCGGGTGTTCTCTCGGGGCCGGCGCTGGCTGTGGCTATGGCGCGCCTGGTAGGGAATTTCATTCTGGCGTGAGCCCTTACGACCCGCTCACCTACTTGTCAGTTTCGGCATTGCTCATGCTGGTCGCGCTCTTGGCGTGCTATACCCCTGCGCGTCGCGCCATGCGTGTCGATCCCATGGTGGCTCTACGCTAGACGTAAGCCATGCTCCCCGGAGGGGACCATGACGAAGGATGTGACTGGCCGGACTACTGCCCTTTCGTCATTAGGCTCTTCCAGCGTTCCCAGGCCTCGGTCCGAGCCTTCTTGTCGGCTTCTTTCGCATCCGGGGCTTCACCGGCGCGCATAAAGCCATGTCCTGCGCCGTCGTACGTTATGGGTTCAAATGTTTTGCCAGCCGCCTTCATGTTGGTGATCGCATCGGGAATCATCGCGCCGATTCGCGCATCATTCCCTGCAAAAAATCCGTAAACCGGAGCTTTTATCCGCGCCATGGCATCCTTCTCCGGAGGAGGGCCATAGAAAACAAACGCCGCGGCCAAATCGCCGCGATTCGTCGCGAAGCGGAACGTCTGGCCACCGCCCCAGCAGAATCCGCCAACAAATAATCTCCCATTTGACGCGGGAATTTTGTTCCCGTAATCCGCCACGGCATTCAGGTCCGCGGTAACTTGGTCCGGGTTCAGCTTGCTCACGGCTTCCATAACTTTGTCGGCCGCGATCGACGAAGTCCGCCCGCCGCCAGGACCCATTCCCGACAGCAAATCCGGAGCAAGGGCAATGTAACCGGCCGCAGCCACTTGATCCGCCAAATCCTCGACCCAATCCGACATTCCAAAAATTTCATGAATAATCAGCACCACTGGCCGCTTGTCCCGTGACTCCGGATAAACCACGAACGTCTCCACCGACCGCCCATCGTGCTTCACGGTCACCCACTCGGTGTGCCGTGGCGACTTCAGAAGCTTCTCCTTCGCCCAGTCCTGCGCAGAAACGGTCTGTGCTGCCGCCAGAATCGTGAAAATCAAAAACGTGCGCCTCATTTCTCCCCCCTTGCTGCCGGTCACAGCAATCGCGGCTCCGCCCGATATTCCATCCACCATGCGAACCAGAGCCGCCCGCATCATATCTGCTATTCCTGGGCCGCAGCAATCCCCGTTTGCTCGCCAGCTGAAGATTTTTCGGTTGAACAAATTCGATTGCATTCCGTACTTTCAAATGGTTGAACGGCTCGCCCGTGTGGCATATGCTCTGCCCGTCAACCGCCAAGACCTTGGGAGGGACTCCGATGGACTCGCTCTGGCAGGACTTCAACTACGGTCTTCGACAGCTCCGCAAGAACCCCGGCACCACCGCAGTCATGCTCTTTACGCTGGCCCTGGCCATCGGCGCGACCACGGCAATTTTCAGCGTTGTATACGGGGTGTTGTTGCGGCCCCTGCCGTACACCGATTCGAGCCGCATCATGGCCGTCTTCGAGGTGACCTCGAAGGGCAGGCCAAATCGCCTTGCGGATCCGAACTTCGACGATTTTCGCGATCAAAACCACAGTTTCCAGGCCATTGCCAAGTACAACGATAACGTCGTGTCCGTTTCTGGTACTTCGCAGCCGACGCGCACGACGGTTGCAGGGGTTTCCCCCGACTTTCTCAAAGTCTTTGGAGTTCAGCCAATGCTCGGCCGGGATTTCAGCCCGAGCGATGCGAAAAAAGGTGCCGGCCCCACCGTTCTTGTCAGCTATGGATACTGGAGACAGTATCTCGGATCGTCGCCGGACCTCTCAGGGTCGCACCTGAAGATCGATGGCGCGGTCTACTCCGTTATCGGCGTGCTCCCGGCCGGATTCCGTTTCCCAGAAGACGTGGATTTGTGGCTGCCCGCCGATTTGGACGGCGAAAATCAAAGCAGGACGTCGCATAACTACAACGCAGTCGGCCGCCTCCGGGACGGCGTGACCGTCCAGCAAGCCAATGGAGATATCAGCGCGATCGCCCAGCGCATTCACGAGACATCCAGCGAGCAGGGCGATTATCTCCTCAAAGACGGAATGGTCGTGCCGCTTCAGGACTCGATCGTGGGCAAAGCCCGCTCGCCGCTGCTGGTCCTGCTCGGGGCGGTGGGATTTCTGCTACTGGTGGCGTGCGCGAACGTTGCGAACTTGCTGCTGGCACAAGCGTCAGTGAGAGAGCGCGAGCTGGCCATTCGTAGCGCGCTCGGAGCGGCACGCGGAAGGCTCGTCCGTCAATTCCTTACCGAAGCATTCCTGCTTTCGCTGGCCGGCGGCGGCCTCGGCGTACTCGGAGCGCTCGGGGGCGTGGCCGGATTGGTTGCGCTGGCGCCGGGAAATCTGCCGCGACTGGACACCGTCTCGATCAGTATTCCCGTACTGGTGTTCGCGTTTCTGCTTTCTACCGCGGTCGCTGCAGGCCTCGGAGCGTTTACCGCCGCGCGGGCAACTTCCGGGGACCCCCGCAAGGGCCTCAGCGAAGGCGGACGTGGACAAGCGGGTTCAGAAGGCAGCCAGCGCGTTGGCCGGGTCATCGTGGCGGCGCAGATCGCCATCACCTTGGTTCTCGTGATCGGTGCGGGATTGCTTGGGCGCAGCCTCGTGAAAGTGCTCGAAGTGAATCCCGGCTTCCGGGTGGACAAAATCGTTACCATGGACGTCTCACTTCCGTGGGTGGACGATCCCAAAGCAAAGGCCAGCCAGGCGATTTTCTTTCGAAATCTGATTGACCGCCTCAAACAAATTCCGGGCGTGCGCAACGTTGGCGCGACTAGCGGCCTGCCACTTGAGGATGGCGGCCTTCCCAACGGAATGTTTGTGCTCGTGACTCAGGACGAGATTCCCAAGACCCTGGATGGCCTTGCTGCGCTGTTCCAGCAGAAAGAACGGCTCGGCGTTGCGGATTTTGGAGTGGTCACGGACGGATACTTCCAGGTTCTCGGAATCCGGCTGATTCGGGGGCGAATTTTTGACGAGCATGACGGCGCGAATTCTCCGCATGTTGCAGTGATCAGCGAATCGCTGGCCCGCGACCGCTGGCCAAAACAGGACCCCATCGGCCACACCATTGAGTTCGGAAACATGGACGGCGACTTGCGTTTGCTGACCATCGTCGGGATTGTAGGCGACACGCACGAAGAGGGCCTCGATGCGCCACCGCAACCGACCGTCTATGTGAATTTGTTCCAGCGGCCGCGCGCGGCGATCACCTTGACCATGTTGAGTGATGCCGACACAGGGTCCGTCACTTCGGCAGCGCGAGGAATCCTCGAGGGCCTGAACCCAGAGATTCCCACTAGGTTCCGGACATTTTCGCAAGTCTATTCCGCTTCGCTGGGCTCGAGGAGATTCAACGTCATACTCACCGGATTCTTCGGGATCACCGCGCTGCTGCTGGCAACGGCAGGAGTGTTTGGCGTGATGGCTTATTCCGTTAGCCGCCGCACGCGCGAAATAGGCGTGCGTATCGCTCTCGGGGCAGGCCCCGGCGACGTTCTTGGAATGGTCCTGGGCCAAGGACTGCGCACCATTTTCACTGGAGTGGCGATTGGCATTGCTGGTTCGCTGGCTCTGACGCGCACTGTTGAGTCGCTGCTGTTCGGCGTGACGGCCACCGATCCGCTGACCTTTGGCGGAGTGACAGTGCTCCTCCTTGGGGCCGGGCTATTGGCGTCTTACATTCCGGCTCGTCGCGCCACGCGCGTCGATCCCATCATCGCTCTTCGTTATGAATGAAGTCGGCGCCACGAGTAAATCGTTTCTAAGCTATTAGCCTGGGCTCGGCCGGTGTGCTGCCGCGCTGATTTTTGGAGTTTTCTGTTGCGCCGGCTCCCCGTTTCCAAGACACTCTGTCCTTTGTTTCTCATCCTTCGGAGGCGACATGACCCGGCTTCGCACTCTTGTTCCACTTCTAGCGCTGTGCATCCTAGGTCCTGCGCTCGCGCTTCCTCATCAAGTCCCCGTTCCACAAAAATCCGCCGCTCCGGTGAAAGCCGCCGGATCACAGCAGTCTTCCCCTACTCCACCGCCATCCACGCATCCTCTCGAAAAAGCCGACCTCGAAGCTTTCTTCGACGGGCTCGTTCCGCTGCAGATGGAGCGCAGCGACGTAGCCGGCGCGACCGTGCTGGTGATGAAAGATGGAACGGAACTGCTGAAAAAAGGTTACGGCTACTCGGACATCACGAAGAAATCGCGCATCGATCCGGACACCAGCATGTTTCGTCTGGCCTCCATCTCAAAACTGTTCACCTGGGTTGCCGTCATGCAACTATCCGAGCAAGGCAAGCTGGACATCGACGTCGACGTGAACAAATACCTCGATTTCCCAATCGCCCCGGCCTTCAACAAACCCATCACGCTCCGCAACCTGATGACCCACACCGGCGGGTTCGAAGAAGTCGTTCACGACATTATTTTTCTCAACCCCAAAAAGGCGCATTCCCTTCGCGACTTCATGATGCAAAATCAGCCGCACCGCATGTATCCTCCCGGCGAAATCCCCGCCTATTCGAATTACGGCGTGGGCCTCGCTGGCTACATCGTAGAGCGCGTCAGCGCCGAACCGTTCGAACAATACGTCTCCGAGCACATCTTTCTGCCACTTGGCATGAAGCACTCCAGCTTCAACGAACCGATGACCGCGGAACTGGCCCCTTATGTCTCCGATGGCTACCGAGCCACCACCGAAAAACCCGCCATCGGCTTTGAAATTTTCAATCCCGCTCCCGCGGGCGGCATCTCCTCCGCCGCAGGCGACATGGAAAAGTTCGCGCTAGCCCTTCTGAACGGTGGCGAACTCGACGGCCATCGCATCCTCAAAACCGAAACGCGCGACGCCATGTGGACTCGCCAATTCGGCACCTCCGATGCCCTTCCACCGCAATGCATGGGCTTCTACCAAACCTGGCGCAACAATCTGCACTTCGTCGGCCATGACGGCGACTTGATAGCTTTCCACAGCATGTTCCTGCTCGAACCCACGCAAAAACTGGTCCTCTTTGTTTCCTACAATTCCGCCGGCTCCGCGCAGCGTAACCGCGCTGAACTCCTCGACGGCTTTGCCGATCGCTATTTCCCCGCTTACACGCCGCGCGCGGTCCAATCCGTCCCAGCCGAGCGACTCAAAGACATCGCCGGTAACTTCCAATCCACGCGCCGCGCCGACAGCACCAAGCTGGCCATCGGAAATCCCGCGGCCCAATCTATCTTCAGCGTCGACAAAGACGGTGTCCTGACCATCGACACCGCGAAAGACCTCCGCGGCCACACGCGCAAATGGAAGCCCATCGGAAAGGATCTCTGGCAAGTCGAAGGCGAGCAAGCGCGCCTCTTCGCCATTCGCGATTCGTCTGGAAAAATCGTTCGCGTGGCCGTCAATTTCCCCGGCGTGCAGCTGCAACGCGTCCCCTGGTACGAACACAAATCCTTTGTTGGAATTTCCCTGGCCATTAGCCTGCTGATCCTGCTTCCGGTAGTCGCCGCCAGCTTGGTCCGGTTCTTCCGACGCCTCTTCTTCCGCAGGCGCCCGCAGTGGAAGCCTCAGCCCCGCACTCTCTGGGTCACTCTCGGTCCACGCCTGGCCGCCTTCACGTGGACTATCGTCGCCGTCTGGCTCGCCGCTCTGGCCGTAAGTCTTCAGAGCGAAGCGCTGCCCTCATTCCCCGCAATCCAGCGCTATTTCTGGCTAGTAAACTGGTTCTCGCTCCTGGCCGTTTTCTTCAGCATCTTTGCGCTCGTCGCCGGAGTCCGCATCTGGCAACGTCCCGACGTCCGCACCGTCTCCTGCGTAAAATTTTTCCTGGTAGCGGCAGCCTGCGTCTTTCTATCCTGGTACTCCATCCACTGGAACCTCATCGGCCCCATCCGCCGTTTCTAATCCGCCTGAACGGGCGCGGCGTGCCGGGCCCTGGCGGGCAACCGATTATGACTTTGTGGCTGACCCCGGCAGGCCTGTCCCGGTGTTGGCCAAAGGCTCGCGAAGCTCGCGGCACGCGCTTGACAAGAACCACTCCCCGGGCGTAAACAGGTAGAGTGTCTACGGTAGACGATCCACGCAAAGCACTGGAATTCCTGCAAGGCACGCTCGAAGTCTTAATCCTTCGCAGCTTGCAAACCACTCCGAACCACGCCTACGGCATCTCGCAATTCCTCGAGCAACAATCGGAATACGAATTCCTTGTCGACAACGGTTCTCTCTACCCCGCGCTGCAACGCCTGCTCCAGCGCCGCTGGATTACTTCGCAATGGAAAAAAACACCGAACGGCCGGCGCGCCAAATACTACCGGCTGACGCCTTTCGGCCGTGCGCAGTTGGTCGCGGCGAAATCGAAATGGATGCGCTTCGTCGAAGCCATGGCGCGCGTCCTGGCTCCTGAAAGGTGAACGCTATGCGCGAATGGTGGTCAAAGATTTGCCGCGCCTTGCATCTTCAGAACGGCCTTGAAAACGAACTCTCCGACGAGATCGAAGCCCATCTCGACCTGCTCGCCGCCGATAACATGGAACGCGGCATGCCTCCCGAGGAGGCTCGTGCCGCGGCGCGGCGGGCCTTCGGCAATATGACCCGGACGCACGAGAACGCGCGCGAAGCCTGGCAGTTTCCGCGTTTTGAAACAGTTCTCGCAGACATCCGTTATGGCCTGCGCGGCATTCGCAAATCGGCTGGCTTCTCCGTTGTGGTCATCTTGACGCTGGCCCTGGGCATCGGCGCGAATACCGCCATCTTCAGCGTCGTCTATGCCGTGCTTTTGCGGCCGTTACCCTATCCGAACGGCGAGCGACTGGTCTGGCTCGGCGAATCCACCTCGAATGAACCCGGCATCAGCGTCACGTGGATCAATTTCGAGCACTGGCGCCAAGAGAGCGATTCCTTCCTAAACATGGCGGCCTTCGCGACAACAGACTTGACTCTTACTGGTCGAGGCGATGCCGTGCTCACACACGCAGGGCTGGTAACCAGCAGTTTTTTCGAACTCACCGGCGCTAAACCCGTGTTGGGTCGTCTCTTTACCGAGGCCGACGACACCCTCGGCGCCGCGCCGACGGCTGTAGTAACCGCGGACTTTTGGCAACGCAATCTAGGAGGTGATGCCAACGTCGTTGGCCAGACCCTGCGATTAAACGGCAGATCCTATGAAATCATCGGCATGCTTCGCCCGGGACTGCGGTTCTTCTCGCGTCCCCTCGATTTTTATTTGCCGATCGGCCCTTCTCGAGTCACTTCCCTGAAACGCAGTGACCATGGTTCGATGCGCGCGTTGGGCCTTCTTAAACCGGGGGCGACCCTGGCTCAGGCGCGCACCAACCTGGACGCCATTATGCAACGTCTCGCGCTCAGCGATCCCGGTCCCGAAGACGATCATCGCGCCTACGCAACATACCTCACCGAGGAAACCACTGGCGAAATTCGCCCGACGCTGCTCGTTCTCATGAGCGCCGTTGGCCTGGTGCTGCTTATTGCGTGCGCCAACGTGGCCAGCTTGCTGCTCGTTCGAAGCACCGGAAGAGCGAGGGAAATTGCGGTTCGCGTGGCGATCGGGGCGAGCCGCGGGCGACTCGCGCGACAACTGCTCACCGAAAACCTGGTCATCGCGGCCATCGGAGGTGCGTTGGGGCTGCTCGTCGCGTCTTGGTGCCTCCGCACTCTGGTTTTGCTTGGCCCTGTTGACATTCCTCGCCTCTCGGAAGCCACCCTCGATCTTCCGGTGCTCACCTTTGCCGTGATCACCTCCATCGTCGTCGGATTGTTGGCGGGACTCGCTCCGGTTTTCACGGCTGGAAAAGTTGACCTGACCGTCGCCCTGAAAGAAGGCTCGGCCGCTTCCGGCACTGGCAGGCGCGGCCAAGCATTGCGAAGCACGCTGGTTATCACAGAGACGGCTCTCACGTTCATTCTGGCGTTCGCCTCAGCACTCCTCGTGCGAAGCCTCATCGCCGCCCAAACTTCGAATCCCGGTTTTGAGCCCCAGCATCTGCTTGCGCTCGAACTCCAGTTGCCTGAGTCGCGCTACAAAAGCGACGAAAACATCCGCCAATACTATGGCCAGCTCTCCGCAAGCCTGCGTGCCGAACCCGGCATCGAACAGGTGGGCCTGGTAATGTGTCCTCCAGGAGCCGGCGATTGCGGCGACTGGTGGTACTCCATCCTCGAGCGCCCGACGCCAGCTCGCAGCGATGTTCCCATGACCTTATTCAACATCGTCGATGGCGCCTATTTTGGTGCCGCTCGCATGCGCGTTCTTGCGGGGCGTTCCTTTAGCGATGCGGATCGCGTCGGGGGATCGCCCGTCACGGTCATCAACGAACAACTTGCGCGTCAGTCGTGGCCCGATCCTCAATTGGCGTTAGGGCAACACCTCAAAGTCGGCGGTCCTTACACGGAAGGGCCAACGCTCGAGATCGTCGGAGTTGTAGCGAATGTCAGCCAGATGGGTCTCGACGCCGAACCAATGCCGACGTTCTACTATCCGTTTTCGCAAAAGCCCTCCTCGGCGATGGTGGTGATGATTCGAACGAACGGCGATCCGGCCCAATGGACTAGTGCCGCTCGCCGCCATGTTTCGGCCATCGACCGGAATGTCCCCATTCAATCGCTGCGAACCAGCGAGGATTGGCTCGGAGCAACCCTCAAGCGCAGACGGTTCGCGACGCTGCTCTTAGGTCTTTTCGGGGCACTTGCCTTGGTTCTGGTTTCCGTGGGGATTTACGGCGTTATCAACTATTGGGTCAGCGCGCGCCAACGGGAAATAGCCATTCGTCTTGCGCTGGGCGCGACGCGCTCTACAATCCTTCGCTGGGCCGCGTTCGACGCCACTCGCCTTGCCGCGATGGGAATCGTTCTCGGTGCCATCGGCGCCTGGGGTGCCTCTCGTTGGCTGAAGAGCTTGGTGTTCGGCGTAACCGAGCACAGCCCGCTGATGCTGCTGATCGCTGCCGCAACAGTACTCGCCGTCGCCGCGCTGGCGGCGAGTCTTCCGCTATGGCGCGCGATGCATACGGACGCAGTTCAGAATCTCCACGAAGCCTGACGCTTTGCAAGGCTTTCGATCATGCGATCGGGCATCTCCTACAGCTCCCAGCCCTTCCGCCGCTCCGGCTTCACAAATTTCTGCGCGGCGTCGGAACTCGTTTTCATCCCCGCGCGGTCCCAACGCAGCCGCTCTCCGGTCATGGTCGCGACATTCCCGAGCAGCAGCGTTTCCGTAACCATCCCGGTAAACTCAAAGTTTGCACCTGGTTTCGTTTTGTCGCCCTTCGCCGCATTCAACCATTCGCGCTCATTTCCCGGCGAACGCGGCAATGTTTTCGCCGGCTGCTGATAGCTGTCCATTTTGCTCTGTGGAATCAGCTTGGGATTCGATCCATTGAATCCGCACAGGATTTTCCCGCGGTCTCCAACAAATAGGAGCCCCTCACCTTCGGCATCCTCGCGCGTGAGCGTGCGGCTTTCCTCCAACTCATCGGGCCGAGGCGGCTTCAGCCCGCCGTCGTACCAATTAAATTTCACCGGCGGCATATTCCCGCGCGACCCGAAGCTGTACCGGACAATCGACGCCAGCGGATAGGTCTCGTCGTAACGGTCGCTTGAGCTCGCCTCTACGCTCTCCGGAGCCTCCAGCTTCAGTACGCGAAAAATCGTGTCGTAGCTGTAGGAACCCATATCTCCCAGAGCACCGCAGCCAAAATCTGCAAAGCCGCGCCAAACAAATGGCAAATACGCCCCGTTATACGGCCGCACCTCCGCCGGACCAAGCCACAAGTCCCAATCGAGCCCCTCCGGCACAGGCTGCGTCTCCTTGGGGCGCTCCATGCCCTGCGGCCAGAACGGCCGGTTCGACCAGTTGTGAACTTCCCGCACCGGCCCAATCGCTCCATCCCAAATCCATTCGCACAAAAGCCGCGTAGCCTCGGAAGCCTGATTCCCAACCGCAATCTGCGTCGCCACACCCGTCTCGCGCGCCACTTCCGCCATTCTCCGCGCCTCATAAATCGTATGCGTCAGCGGCTTCTGGCAAAAAACATGTTTCCCCTTCTTCATCGCCGCAATCGAAACCGCCGCGTGCAAATTGTCCGTGGTGCACACCACCACGGCGTCCACATCCTTCTGTCTGTCCAGCAACTCGCGAAAATCCGCGTATGCCGCGCATCCGTTATACGTCCCGGAGCGCTGTTGCGATCCGTAATATGCATTCACAATCTTCTGGCAAGGCTCGCGCCCCGCCACGCCGCTCGTGACTCGCAAGGTATGCGACAACTGAATCGGCTCGTCCGGGCTCAACCAATCCCACCCACTGTCCGTTCCCAGCAAGGTCCGCACCGATTTCGAAAACTCGTGGGTGTCCCATTGCGGATAATTCGCCCCACTCTTATTCACATCGCACACGGCCACGCCTTGCACGTCCGGCTCTTTCAAGAAATGAAGCATCACGCGCAATCCCTGCGCTCCCACTCCAATAAACGCCATGTTCACCTTTTCGCTAGGCGGCACAAACCCAGCCCCGCCCAGAACATGCCGTGGCACAATCGAAAACCCGGCCGCCGCCGCTGCCGTCTTCCCCAGAAATTCCCGCCGCGAGACTCCGCTCTTTGCTCCGCGGTTCAATCGTTTCAACTCTTCCATTCCGCACCTCGCCGCCGCAATTCTACATTCCCGCAGACAAAACGTCGATGCTCCGCTGCGCCCCCGGCAACGGAGCTGCCGGCATGCGCCTTTCGTCGTACGTGTAGGTCGTCGTGTAAACTGAGGGACGGACGGAGGCACCGGCTAAGCGCCAGCAAAGCTCCCTGACTCAGAACACCAAGCCAAATCATGACCCCAGTACATGAAGAACTTCTCCGTGAACTTCAAAACTACGCCCAGACCGCCCCTACGGTCGAGTCCGTCATGGAGCGGATGGCCAAGCGTCTTCACGAACAGATGACGCGCTACAACTGGACAGGCTTTTACCTCCTCGATCCGACGGATCCGGGCTACCTCGTCGTCGGACCTTTCGCCGGCAGCTTTACGCCAAAGACTCGCATTCCCCTCAACACCGGACTGTGCGGTGCGGCCGCCACCAGCGGTCAAGTAGTCGTCGTGCAAGATGTCTCCAAAGACCCGCGCTATCTCGCGGGATCGTCCCTGGTGAAGTCTGAGATCGTTGTCCCCATTTATAGGAACCAGAAGTTAGCCGCCGAGCTCGATATCAATAGCTATTTTGCTGGGACCTTCACCAGATCGGAACGGCAGTTCGTCGAAGCCTGCGCCAACGTGATCGCCAACTACTTGGAAAAAGGTTAGGCAAAGGTCCGTTATGGCACTTCGACGACAGCCGGCATAGGGCGCACTCTTTATAGGTATATGGCTCATTTATCCTGGTGAACGTCTAGCCTCTGTGTCCTGCCTTCCGGCTCCCTTCGGGTGCGCGACATTGAAGTGAATAGTTTTGCGAATTCTTTTTTTTGGGGCTAATATCCTAGCGTATTAGTACGTGAGGAAGAATCCAGATATCTTTCTTTGGAGAGATCCCATGACCGAATCGCTCAATGAGTTAGAGCAACAGCGCAAGAGCATCTTTCAGGAAATCGTGCAACTGCCCGACTTTCGCAGCGGATCCATCACGGCCACGCGCGGCACCTGCGGCAAGGCGAACTGTCATTGTCACCAGCCTCATCATCCCGGGCACGGCCCCAACTTTCGCCTCACCCGCAAACGAGACGGAAAGACCGTCACCGAAACGTTTGCCACCCCGACCGAACTGCGCAAGGCGCAACGAGAGGTGGAGGCCTATCACCGCTTTCGTCATCTGGCGCAACAGTTGTTGGAGGTCAATGAGAAAATCTGCCGCGCGCGCCCGGTCGAGGAGGAACTGACGCCGCAGAAAAAAAAACGGCGGCGATCCTCCAGCAGGAAATCGCCGACGAACTAGAGCGTCTCTTACAGCTCGTTTTCTCCGAACGAGGCAGGACTGGTCGCCTGGATTTGGAAGCGATCGAGATGGCCCTGCGTTCGGCCATGCACCAGGCTGGAGCTGCGGTGCTTGCCGAACTGCTGAAATTTGATCCTCCCGGCCCGGAACAGAGGCAACTACCCTGCGCGTGCGGCCACACGGCCCACTATGTGGAATTACGTTCGAAAGCCGTGCGGACGGCCCTGGGAGAGGCTGAGTGCCTGCGTCCGTATTTCCTGTGTGACCGCTGCCATCGCGGCCAGTTCCCGGTCGATGTCGAACTCGACGTAGAGAACACAGAATTTTCTCCCGGGGTGCGACGCATGCTGGCCACGGTCGGCCAGCAAGCGGCTTTTGACCAAGGGCGCCAGCAGATGGAACTGCTGGCGGGTCTATCGGTGACCACGAAAGCCGTCGAGCGCACCTCCGAAGCGATCGGAGCCGATATCGAAATGCGGCAGCAGCGCGAGCTCGAGCAGGCTCTGCAACTGAATTTGCCGATCCCCTTGGGGCTACGAATTCCCGTCCTGTACGTGGAGATGGATGGCACGGGTGTTCCTGTCGTACGCAAGGAAACCGAGGGACGTGCGGGGAAACAGGACGGCGAACCCGCTCACACGCGAGGAGCGAAGCTGGGCTGCGTGTTCACGCAGACCACGGTGGACGAAGAAGGGGATCCCCAACGGGACGAAGGCTCGACCACCTATGTGGGCGCCATCGAGACGGCCGAGGAATTTGGCCGTCGCCTGTATGCGGAAGCCTGGCGGCGGGGATGGGGGCGTGCGGAGAAAAAGGTCGTTCTGGGAGATGGTGCAGAATGGATTTGGAACCAGGCCGATTTGCATTTTACGGGCGCCACGCAAATCGTCGATCTCTATCATGCCCGAGAACACCTGTGGGAATTAGCCCGCCAACTCTATCCCCAGGATGTACCCGTCCAGAGGCGTTGGGTGATGGTGAAGCAAAACAAACTGGACAATGGGCAGATCGAAGAGTTAGTGGCTTCGCTGCACTCACTGGAGAGCTCTCATCCCGGCTTGACGAAGACCCTGCAAACCGAAGCGAACTATTTCGAAGGGAACAAAGAACGGATGCGCTATCCCCAATTTCGCAAACAAGGATTTTTCGTGGGATCTGGGGTCATCGAAGCTGGCTGCAAAACTATTATCGGAAGGCTTAAACAATCGGGCATGTTCTGGACAGTGCGCGGAGCCAACGCGATCATCGCCCTTCGGTGCTGTCAGCTCAACGGAAAATTCGAGGATTACTGGGAGGCCAGACGGGCAGGGGTCTCACTTTAATGTCGCACACCCACTCCCTTCGGTCCAATTGCTTCCCCGTACCTCGCGCGCGTATGATTGGCAATTCATGCTCCCGGCTCGTCTTAATCTGTCCACGACTCGCAATATTTCCCGCTTTCTCATGGTGTCAGCTTTGGCTTTTGTTTCCGCGCCTGCCATCCCTCCGTCGTTCTCGACGGCGCAAGCCCAGGCGCCGACAGCCACTGAAATCCTTCCCCTCCGCGAAGTTCGCCCAGGCATGCAAGGCTACGCCTACACCATCTTCGCCGGAGACCAGGTCGAAAAGTTTGACCTCGAGGTCATCGGCATCATGCCCAATTTTTTGGGCCCCCGCCAAACCATCATTCTCGTCCAGCTCAAAGGTCCAAAAGTTGAGCACACCGGCGTAGTCGCCGGCATGAGCGGCAGCCCCGTCTATTTCGAAGGCAAACTCGCCGGCGCCCTTTCCCTCAAACTTGGCGTCTTCACCAAGGAACCCATCGGCGGCGTCACTCCGATCGAAGACATCATTCATCCCCAGCCGCAAAGCTCCTCCGAAAACATCCCGTCCCCGCCCCAATCCCACGCCTCTGTGGAAGGCGCGCAGCTACTCTCGCTCCCGCAAGATGCGGCTTCTCGCACGGGCCTGCCCACCGGCTCGGCCCTCGAACCCATCGAAACACCGCTGGTATTCTCCGGTTACCAACCCGAAGCCCTCCGCCAGTTCGCCGACCAGCTCCGAGGCTACGGCTTTGTCACAGCACAAGGCGGCACGGCCGACCCCAAGCCCGATGACGCGCTTCTCTTACCCGGCGACATGGCCGGCATGGTCCTAGTGCAAGGCGACATGTCCATCAGCTCGGCCTGCACCGTCACGGCGATCCGCTCCAACCAGGTTTACCTCTGCGGCCATCCCTTTCTAAACCTCGGCGACGTGCAATTTCCCATGGCCCGCACCGCAGTTGTCACAACACTCTCTTCGGAACTAGCGTCCACCAAGATCATCAACGTAGGCGGTTCCATCGGCACGATCACCGGCGACCATCTCACCGCGGTTACCGGCAAACTAGGCGCTCCGCCTCCCATGATCCCGATCGACCTGACTCTGGCCGTTGGCGGCACCGAAAAGAAGCTCCACTTCGAGATGGTCAATCACCCCAAGCTGACTCCGCTTCTCATGGGCCTCACCGTCTTCAACGGGCTCACGCAGAACTCTCTCTACGGCGAAGGCACGACGCTCCATCTCTCCGGAGAAGTTGTCGTACATGGCCACGTTCCCGTCCAGATTGAAAACACGTTCGCGCCTGGAGATTCCTTTTCTCCCGACGGCTTGCCCATCGCCCTAAACATTCAAAGCGTCTTCACGCGCCTGTTCACCAACACCCGCGAAGTTCCCGTTTTCGAGCGCATCGCTCTTCGCGTTGAAAGCGTGGCCGGCCGCCAATCCTTCAGCATCGATAGCGCCTGGCTGGAAAAAGGCGAGGCCGCCCCTGGCGAAACTCTCCGCGTCCGCGTTTTGCTGCGCCCCTATCGCGGCCCTGCGCGCGTTGAAGAAACAACAGTCCGCGTGCCCGAGCAAGCCACACGCGGCACCACGCTCCGCGTTCTTGTCACAGACGGCGAAATGCTCAACCGCGCCTCTCGCGGCTTCTCTTTTGGCGGCGCAGGCGGCAGCAACGCCGGCCTCGATCAACTCATCGTCCTTCTGAACCGTGAACGCCGGAACGACCGCCTGTACGTCGGACTGTTCGCCCCCACGCCCACCATCCTCTGGGACGACAAAGAACTTCCCAACATCCCTCTCTCGCAAATTAATGTTATCGACGGCCGCCCAACCCCCGGCACCGTGCAAATACTTCGCGAATCTCTCACCAGCGAATCCTCGATCGCGCTAGGCGGCCCAGTTTCCGGCGTTATCTCTCTGAATCTCCAAATCCGGTGACCATCGAAATGCCCAAGCCCACGCACGCCAATTTTTCCTCTACTCGCCACTTCCGCCCGCCAGCCCGAATCGTCCTCCTTTCTTTACTTCTTTGCTTAGCTACTTCGTCTCTTTCCCTTCTTCGCGCCGAGCATACCCGCCGCTGGCTCCAAACCAGCTATGAAGAATTCCTCAAAGGCACGGCCCACGGCGTAGCCGTCCGCAGCGACGGCCGCCTCGAACTCGCTCCAAAATTCACGCTCCTCGCCGATGCCGAAGCCTCCTATCTCTGGTCGCTCCGCGTCGACCCCAAAGGCGCTCTCTATGCCGCAGGCGGCTCTCCCGCAAAAGTTTTTCGCTTTGGAAACGACGGCAAACCGACCACCGTTTTTGAATCCACCGATCTCGTAGCCCAATCCATCGCCTTCGACGCCCGGGGCATGCTCTATGTGGCCACTTCCCCCGACGGCAAGGTCTATCGCGTTTCCGCGTCCGGTGAAAAATCCGTCTTCTTCGATCCCAAAACAAAATACATTTGGGACATCGCTTTCAGCGCCGATGGCGTGCTCTACGTAGCCACAGGCGACAAAGGCCAAGTCTTCGCCGTCTCCCCCGACGGCAAGGGCGAACTCTTCTACGCCAGTGACGAGGCGCACATTCGCGTTCTCGCTTTCGACGTGAACAAAAATCTTCTAGCCGGTACCGAGCCCAACGGCCGCGTCCTCCGCATCACGCGAACGGATGCCCTATCTCGGCCGCAAAGCAAAGACTCGTCGGCCGCCCGAGCCGAGGGCTTCGTCCTCTACGAAACCTCCAAGCGTGAAGTCACTTCCTTCGCCGTCGCTCCCGATGGCTCCCTTTACGTCGCCGCCATCGGCGAAAAACAACGGACCATCTCCACTCCCTCGACCACCATCGTCACCTCGCCACAAGGAACCACGACCTTCACGAGCAGCACTGGCGGAATCACAGGCGCGGTTTCTGGTCAGCTCCAGCAAGCAACGCCCTTCGTCGCTTTCCCGCCCACTCTCTCCAGCAGCATCTACCGCCTGTCCCCGGAAGGCGCGCCCGATGAGCTCTGGACTTCGCGCGACGACGTCGTCTATTCCCTGGGCTTCGCTTCCGACGGCCGCGTCCTGGCAGGCACAGGCAACAATGGC
>Ga0207151_1121_pt1 | contig 18299 bp, 16 predicted proteins | sample Alteio_BWMinHeat_29_FD_153523 | JGI IMG/M metagenome (GOLD analysis project Ga0207151, IMG submission 153523) | Enriched cells from forest soil in Barre Woods Harvard Forest LTER site, Petersham, Massachusetts, United States -... | ecosystem: Environmental > Terrestrial > Soil > Temperate forest >... | reverse complement strand
TGTTTTTCACGATATTCGACCTGCTGCTCGCGATTTTCGGGAGCTTGGCGCTAGCGGTAGCAACGCTCGGCATCATCAACACGCTGGTGATGGCGATTCTGGAGCGGCGGCGGGAGATTGGCATTTTAAAGGCGCTGGGCGCTGCAGACCGCGACGTGAAACAACTGTTCTTCGTCGAAGCGGGCGTGATGGGGCTGTTCGGCGGAGTACTCGGCGTGGGCTTCGGCTGGTTTATCGGCCGAGCACTGACCTGGGGCACAAATATTTATTTGCATCGGCAAAACTTGCCATCGGCGCATGTTTTTTCCGTACCGTGGTGGCTGGTGCTGGGTGCCATCGTGTTTGCTGTGGGCGTGAGCCTGGCCGCCGGGCTTTATCCGGCGACGCGGGCGGCGCGGCTCAATCCGGTCGAGGCCCTCCGGTATGAATAGAATGTGGGGCGCCGGATTTGCGGCGCTGCTGGTGGCTTGCGCGGGAAGTGTTCTCGGGTCTCCGGCGGCACAGGCCACCGGACGTGCTGAATGCGTTTCCCTGCCAAGCAAGATTCTTGCGCGAACGGTCCCGTACTGTGTGTTGCTGCCGCCCAGCTACGACGCGGAGGAAACGCGTCGTTATCCCATCCTCTATTTGCTGCACGGCCTGGGCGACAACGAGGAGATGCTCGTGCATTCGGGCGGAATGAACCTCGTCGAGGACTTATGGGAACAGCATCAGTTGGGAGAATTCTTGATCGTGACGCCGGCTGGCGGCGCGAGTTTTTACATCAACTCGCGCGATGGAAAGCGGCGCTATGAGGATTTTTTCCTGCAAGAGTTCATACCCGGCGTCGAGAAGCGGTATCGCGCACAAGCGGGGCGCGGCACGCGCGGACTCGCTGGGATTTCGATGGGAGGATACGGCGCGCTGCACATTGCGTTCCGCCATCCACGGCTTTTCGCAGCTGTGGGCGCCCACAGCGCGGCACTGATTGAGAAAATGCCCAACATCAGTGTGCAAAACTCTCAGCAGATCGGCCGACTACGCGTTCTCGGTGATGCCTTTGGATCTCCATTCGATCCCGCGTTCTGGAATCAAAACGATCCGGAGGCAATCGCGCGTACGGCAAACCTTGCTGGGTTGAGAATCTATTTCGATTGCGGGTCAGAAGATGACTACGGCTTCGATGCAGGCGCCGTGGCTTTGGACAAGCTGTTAACCTCACGGCACATCCTGCATGAGTTTCACTTGTATCCTGGCGGCCATAACTGGAGCTATTTCGCGGAGCACTTGCCAGCGTTGCTTGAATTCCTTTTCCGCGCGTTCGCACCGGCGACGGTCCGTCCGAACTAGCACGTATCTCCTAAATGCTTTGAGGGGACTCCAAAGTTGTTGAAAACCAGCCGTTTGGACCAACGCCAAACTATCTATGTGGCTTCCCTCCGGAAGTCGTAGGAATGAAACGCGAGCGTCGGGCATACGTCTAACGACCCTAGGAATAGGGGGAAGCGATGGAAAGCATTTGGCAAGATTTGCGGCATGCATTCCGGGCGCTGCGGAAGAGTCCCGGATTCACCGCCGTCGCGGTCTTAACACTCGGCCTGGGGATCGGCGCAAACACGGCGATTTTCAGCGTGGTGGAAAACGTCCTGCTCCGTCCGCTTCCCTATCGTGATCCGGGAGCGCTCGTTCAGGTCTGGAACACGTACCTCCCCGCCTTTCCTAAGACTCCGATGTCGTCCGGCGATCTTCAAGATTTTCAGCGTCAGGCAGGCAGTTTTTCTCAGATGGCTGCGTATGTAGATCCTCCAACCGGATTCAATTTGACCGGTGACGGTCAAGCCGAGCGCCTGGAAGCGAGTCTTGCGACATCCGGACTGTTTCCGCTGCTCGGTGTCCGTCCGGTTGCTGGACGCACATTTCGTCCCGATGAAGACAAACCCGGAAGTGCGCCGGTGGTTTTGATCAGCCACCGCTTATGGCAAAGTCATTTTGGCCGAGACCCATCCGTGGTCGGACGTAGGCTCACCCTGGATGGGAGAGGCTTCACACTGGTTGGCGTTCTCCCCGCTGAATTTCGTTTGGCCCCTACGACCGATCTCTGGATGCCGGTCAGTGAATACGGCGATGACCTTGCCAGCCACCTGCATCATGACTTCACCGTTTTCGCGCGACTGAAGCCAGGCGTTAGCATTTCGCAAGCGCAAGCGGAACTGGCCACGCTGAACCGCCAGGAAGTGCAAGCGTTTCCCGACACGCACAAGAGTTGGGGTGTGCTGGTGACGCCGATGGAGGATCCCTCGGCGGTGAAGATGCGCGTGGCCTTGCTGGTGCTTTTTGGAGCCGTAGGACTGGTGCTGCTCGTGGCGTGCGCGAATATCGTGAATTTGCTGTTGGCGCGCAACGCGGTTCGGCAAAAGGAAATCGCGCTCCGCATGGCACTGGGCGCGAGCCGCTCGCGGCTGCTGGCACAGCTTCTGACAGAGAGCGTTCTTCTTTCGCTGCTTGGCGGCGCGTTGGGAGTTCTTCTTGCCGGCGTCGGCCTTCGCGTGCTCGGTGCGTTCGTTCCGGCTGATCTCGCGAGCGTGAAAGGGACTGGACTCAACGCTTCGGTGCTGGGCTTTACGCTTGCCGTGAGTTGTCTCGCGGGAATCTTCTGTGGACTCATTCCGGCCCTCGAAACTCTACGACAAGATTTGCAGGGCATTTTGAAAGAGGGAACGAGAACGGCGGGCGCGGCAGGCGGGCAAAGAATTCGGAGCCTCCTGGTTGTCTCCGAGATTGCGCTGGCGCTCATTCCGCTGGTTGGCGCGGGCTTGCTGATTCGCAGCTTTCATCGGCTTGTCGAAGTCGATCCGGGTTTCCAACGCGATCACATTTTGGCGATGGAACTGGACCAGCCCGAATTGCCACCCGCGGAACAGAACAAATTGACACAGGAGCAGCAGCTTGCGCTGTCTCGCAAACAGGCGCTGCAATTCGATGAGCTGGCTCAGCGGCTTCAGGCATTGCCGGGAACGAAGGCTGTCGGAGGAATTAGCGTGCTGCCTCTGGGCTCGGCGATGCGGTCCGCGTCGAGATTTGTGGTGGAAGGGCAACCGCTTCCCGCGAATGGAGCGAGGCCCGTTGCCGAGACGCGCGGCGTGAGCCCCGGTTATTTTGCGGCCATGGAGATTCCTCTACGGATGGGCCGCCCGCTGGACGCGCATGACTATGGCGGCTCTAACATTGCCGTGAACGAAGCAATCGTTCAGAGATTTTGGCCTGGGGGAGACCCCCTCGGAAAGCGCATCAATTTATGCTCGCTGGATCCCCATCCGTGCTGGTTCACCATCGTTGGCGTAGTGGGAAACGTTCACCAGTATGGGCTCGAAGCGGCGCCGACTCTGGACGTCTATTACACCGGGGGCTGGACGCGGTACACGGTAATTCGGACGGCTTCCGATCCGCATGCGCTGGCCCAGGCGGCAATCGCCGAAGCTCACAAATTCGATTCGAATCTGCCGGTGACGCACGTGGTTACGCTGGACAATTTGTTCTCGGATTCGGTTTCGCCCCGGCGATTCTCGACCTTCCTTCTCGGGATATTCGCCGGCTTGGCGCTTCTGCTCGCCGCTATGGGCATTTACGGCGTGATGAGCTACGTCGTGAGCTTGCGGACGAATGAAATCGGCATCCGCATGGCCCTGGGCGCGAAACCGGGCGACATCTGGCGTCTGGTGATTGGCCGCGGAGTGCAACTTGCCTTGGCCGGAGTTGCGCTTGGAATTGTTGGCGCGTTTGCGCTGACGAAATTGATTTCGAGCCTGCTGTATGGGGTGAAACCCACGGACCCTGTGACCTTTGGCGGCGTGGCACTGCTGCTTGTGAGCGTTGCGCTGTTGGCTTGCTATGTTCCCGCGCGGCGAGCCATGCGCGTCGACCCGATGGTCGCTCTGCGCTATGAATGATCCCTGGGGGCCCGCCCAAATAATAACGAGCAGAAGACAACAAAATTGACGGTGGTATACTTGCGCGGCAGTTTTCCAGGCCTCGCACCAAAGCCACCATGGAGAGTTACGATCTCATCGTCCTCGGCTCCGGTCCCGCGGGACAACGCGCGGCGATTCAAGCGGTGAAGTTCGGCAAGCGCGCCGCTCTGGTCGAAAAACTAGAAGTGATTGGCGGGACGGCCATCAACACCGGGACAATTCCCAGCAAAACCATCCGCGAAGCCGTCCTGCATCTATCCGGCTTTCACTACCAGGGAATTTACGGCGTGAATTACCGCGTGAAGGAACAGATCACTATGGCGGACCTGGCGTTCCGCGCGCAGCATGTGATCAAGACTGAAATCGACGTGATCCGCGCGCAACTTTCGCGGAATGGGATCGAAGTATTTACCGGCATGGGAAGCTTTGTCGATCCGCATCACATTCGCGTCGTCGGTTCGCGCGGGCAAGCCGACTACCAAGCGTCCAACATCATCATCGCCACGGGAACCAAACCGGCCTCGACCTCTCTCGTGCCTTTCAACAACCGCACGATCATCAACAGCGATCAAATTCTGCAGATGCCGGTGATTCCCAAAACGATGATCGTAGTGGGCGGCGGAGTGATCGGTGTCGAGTACACCTGCATGTTTGCCACGCTGGGTGTGCGCGTGACGCTCATTGAAAAGCGGCCGCGCCTGCTCGAGTTCGCGGACTCCGAAATGGTCGAAGCGCTTTGTTATCACCTGCGGGACCGGCGCGTCACACTGCGGCTGAACGAGGAAGTAGAAAGCGTGGAAGACACACCCGAAGCGGGTGTGGTCGCGAACCTCAAAAGCAAAAAAAAAGTTTCGGGCGAAGCATTGTTATACGCCATCGGAAGACAAGGAAACGTCGACGAGTTAAACCTCGCCGCGGCGGGATTGGAAGCAGATTCGCGCGGACGCATTCTCGTGGATGCAGACTACCGCACCAAGCAACCTCATATTTTTGCCGTGGGCGACGTAATCGGTTTTCCAAGTCTCGGCAGCGTTTCCATGGAACAGGGCCGCATTGCGGCGGCAAACGCTTTCGGCATGCCGATCAAATCGAATAAGGCGCTGTACCCCTACGGAATCTACACCATTCCCGAAATTTCGTTTATCGGCAAAACGGAGGAGCAACTTACCGACGAAGGTGTGCCTTACGAAGTAGGGATCGCGTATTTCCGGGAGATCCCGCGCGGCCAGATTCGCGGCGACACCACCGGGCGGCTGAAATTGATCTTCGATCCCGATTCGAAAGCCCTGCTTGGCGTGCATATCATCGGAGAAGGTGCTTCGGAACTGCTCCACATCGGGCAAGCGGTCTTTGCCTTGAAGGGGACCATCGAATATTTTGTCGATAGCGTATTCAATTATCCGACTCTCGCGGAATGTTATAAAACAGCGGCGTTCAACGGTCTGAACAAATTGAGCAAAACCTAGACGGTAAGCTCGGACAGCAAGAATCCGCTGATGATCGCCACGTAAAGACAGGCAGGTAGACAATGCGCAGGACAGCCGGTGTATTGGTGATGGAACACATTGCGGTGGGCCTGGTGGAAGGCCACAAGGTCATCGGTCCGCTTCGCGTGTATCCGGAAAAAGCGGACTCCGTGGATGCGCTCCAATCCATGCCTGCAGACGGAATTGCGGAGTGCATCCGGCAGCAGCTCGAGTCCCTCGCTAAGGGGGAAAAGATTCACGCCATCGGCCTGGGATTCCCGGGCGTGATTCGGGACGGCATCGTCGAGGATTCTCCCAATCTGCAGCAGGTGAAAGGATTCAACCTGCAAGGGGCGCTGGGTGGCGCGCTGCGCTTGGATGGCAAGGAAGTTCCCGTCCGTGTTTTCAATGACGCCGACGCCATGGCCGCAGGAATCGCCGCGACGCGCGGTAAACTTCACAAACTGAATCGCGTTTGGACGCTGGGAAACGGCATTGGCTTTGGCCGCTATCCCTGGAGCGAAGGCGTGTGGGAAGGCGGACACTCGGTAGTGACGTTGGACTCCAAGGAAAATTTCTGCGGCTGCGGCGGGCGCGGGCACCTGGAAGGCATTTTGGGCTACCGCTCAATGCGCCTCCGTTTTCTAGACCTGGAGCCGGAAGAGGTTTTTGCAACCGCCAAAACGGGCGACACGCGGTGCGCGGAGTTTGTGACGCTGTGCCATCGGGCGCTGGCCGCAGCGACAGCGACAAGCATCCACATGGAAGGTCCGGGCCAGTTCTACGTGACCGGACCAAACGCGAAATTCATCGACGTTGGATTGCTGGACAGAATCGTCCATGAAATGGTCAAGATGAGTCCGCTGCAAGGCAGCCGCTTTGAAGTGATCCCCTCGAACGATGAGTTGGGAGTTATCGGAGCGGCCGTAAACGCAGAGCGCGCGGCTCTGCCTTCTTGAACTAATCCCACACTTTGGAGTTGGCTCGTTCCGAGCTGGTTGCCTTCGAACGAAGAACTACAGCGGCTGGGGCACGTAGGGCGGCATGGCACTCGTCTGGCCGGCGACCACTTTCCAACCGTTTCCGCCGTTCACATAAATGTGCATCACGCGCATCTGGTTATTGACGTTCTGCCCTTTCACCACGCCACGGGAGGACCACAGGCACGTCGCCACAGCCGTGTCCCGGAAAATATGAATCTTGATGTCCGAGGCGTTGAATGCCAGGTATCTAATTGCGGTCGACTGCACCGCGTTGATAAAGCCTGTCTTGTTCACCGCTTCGCCGCGGGAAAGCGAGCCCGCAAAGTCATCGCTATAGACGCGCCGGAAAAACGTCCCGTCGCTAAACTGAATGGCGTGCGCCGCCTCTCGTTCCAGGTTGAAAATCTCCTGCCGCTCCGTTTCCGGGTCGGTCGGGGGCGCCTGGCAGCGTCTGTAGCACTCCACCATATAGTCACCCTGGGGGCTCCACGAGGGAGAGAGCGCCAGGCAGAAGGTGAGCAAGGCTGCGAACTTATACATGCGGACAAACCTCCTGGGCAGCGTCGCAAGGTTGCGCCGCGGTCAATCTCTATACGGTATATCGATGCGCTGGTATCCGAGAGAGAGATCGCCAGGAATGTGATGTAATCGTGACGGCGTGCGCCACGGGGCGTTTTTGTAAGCTTAGCGACGGAGGGGAGCGGCGGGGTCGCGCTGGGAAATCTCGAGAGCCACCCCGCGCGCCTCCTCGTGGATCAAGCCGTTTGTAGCGAGGATGACCGGGCCGCCCAGCTGGTAGGGTTGTCCGGAGAAATCGCCGACCTTGCCGCCAGCTTCCTCGATCAGCAATACCCCGGCGGCGGTATCCCAGGGCTTGAGCCCGAACTCCCAAAAGCCGTCGAAGCGGCCCGCGGCAACGCTGGCAAGATCCAAGGCAGCCGAGCCATCGCGGCGCACGCCGTGCGAGCGCAAAGTGAAATCCCAGTAGTAATGGATGTTCGGATTCGCCAGGCGTTTGTGCGTCGGGAAACCCGTGCAAAGAAGACTGGTCGCGAGCTTGTCCACTTTCGAAACGAAGATTCTCTTGCCGTTTAGCGTGGCCCCGGAGCCTCGGGCGGCGGCGAACAGTTCGTCATAGAACGGATTGTAGACCACCCCAGCGAGAAGAGCGCCGCGCTGTGCCAGCGCGATCGATACGGAAAAACAAGGATAGCCGTGCGCGAAATTGGTGGTGCCGTCCAGCGGATCCACGTGCCAGCGAAATTCCGAGCCGCTTTCATGGCCGGTTCCTTCTTCAGCGGTGATGGAGTGCTCCGGAAAATATTTGGTCAGCCGCGCCACAATGGCTTGCTCGGAGCGCTTATCCGCTTGCGTGACCAAATCAACCTCGCCCTTGTAGGTAATTTGCGCCGGTTGGTCGAACTCTTCGCGCAGAATTTTGCCGGCTTCCTGGGCGGTTTCTATTGCGGCCTCAAGATAGTCTTTTTTCATGGAAGAATTACCAAACGGAGCGCTTGCTGAGTGTAAGACTCCGCACCCCGGCACGCTCTCCACTCTACCACCAGCGCCGGAGCAAAAGTCGTGTCACTACCAGAGTTCTCCCTGAAGGTGCTGTTTTTTGCAGCCATTTCCGGTGCATCCGAGTTAAAATGATTTCCCGCCCCTGAATGCGAGGCGACACGATGTTCAAAATAGGTAAGCCCCATTTCGCGGCCGGCCTGCTTGCGCTGTTTTCGCTTGCGCTCGGCCCGGCGGTGCTGTCCGCACAGAGCAACGAAGTCATGGGGGAAGTGCGGTTTGAAGGCAACACGCAGTTGGACCGAGATTCTGGCGTGTGGATCGACGGCAATTATGTTGGGTATGTGAAGGAGCTCAAAAGCAAGAAGAAGGTTCTCTTGTTGCCTGGCAAGCACCAGATCGTCGTCCGACAAGCAGGGTACAGCGAGTTCACGCGAGAAGTGCTTGTCGAGCCCGGCCAGGTACAGGGAGTGCTAGTGGCCATGCAATTGCTCCCTGGCGCGAAGACTCCGGATGTTACGTCCGAGCTGAAACTTACCATTCACCCAAAACGGGCAGCTGTGTTTCTCGATGGCAACTATGTCGGCCATGCCAGCGAGTTGGGTGGGAAGTTTCATTCCTTGGAGGTCAGCCCTGGCAAGCACCGGATTAAGGTCGAGCTGCCCGGATATCGGACCTTTGAAACCGACGTCGACGTGCTGGTAGGTCAAAAGTCCGAAATGAAAACCGAACTGGTCAAAGGCAGCATCGAACAGGCCGATCCGGAAATCAAGAAACCGCAATAGCGAATCCGCCCAGAAAACTCCACCCACTTGGAAAGCAACCTGGAGTTTAAGCGCATCCTTCGATGGGAACCTATCGAGTTTCACTGCGCGCCCGTGAGGTAGGTCTTGCGTGACCGCACATGGTAGTCTCCGTTTAGGACTTTGACTTCGACCTTGCGATACGTATTGGCAGGACCGCGCGGCGTGGGATAGTAAGCCAGCCGATATTGCGTGCGCAACTCGCGGTCGATGAGATCGAAGATCACATCCAGCTCCTGCGGCGTATCCGGAAAAAACATATCACCGCCGGTAGTTTCCGTGATGGTTGTCAGCGCGTGCTCTCCAGCGGTGTTACGCCCACTCTCGTTTTTCACCGGACGAATCACGATGGTATAGAGCAGCACGTCCGAGCGGACGGCTTCTTTGCGCGCGGCATCAAAGTCCGAGGTGCTGGTGGTTTCGCCGGCGTCGGTGACCAAAATGATGACCCGCCGGCGATCCTCTCCGCGGCGTTCCAGTGCCTTCGCTCCAAGAAGCACAGCATCGTAGATCGAAGTTCCCGCGCCAGGCGGAATCTTTCGCACGGCAGCTTGCAGCATGGCGACGTTGTCCGAAAATGCGGCTATCTGCGTGACATTCTCGTCAAAACCAAACACCGATAGGCGGTCTCCGGGCCGCAACACTTGGCGAATGAAGTGCGCGGCGGCCTCTTTTTCGAAGCCTATTTCCTTGTTTGCGCTAAGGCTTGAATCGATCATCAGCGCGAGGTCCAGAGGCAGCTGCGTTTCGGATTCAAACGCCTCGATTTTCTGCAGCACCCCTTCTTCATAAACTTGAAAGGCCTCGACCGGCAGATCCGGCGAGGGGCGGTTATGGTCGTCCAGAACGCTGGCCAAAATACTTACGAGATCCACTTTCACTTTTATTTGGCCGCGCTGCGCGTCGGTGTCTTCCGGCGGCCTAAGTGGCTGCTCCGGCGTCGGTACAATGCTGCCGGGCGGCGGAGGCGAAGGCAGTGACGGCGGTAAAGGAGTTGTAGCATCGGCGGAAGAGGAATGGGCAGGCAGCTTGGGCTTCGGCTGGGCCCAAGGCGGGCGGTCAGGCTTGTCTTGAGACCAAGCGACGCCCACCACAAAAAGTGTGGCAAGAAAGGCGACGGCTGCGGCCAGGGCGCGAGGAGGTGTCGTGATCATGGATTCACGAGGTCATTGAACTACTAAGATGCAGGTTTTGCCGCTCGTGTTTCCAGCGGAGCGGGAGGTATTTCGCCGTCCGCCCACACAGCCCCATCCTCGAAATACTCCTTCTTCCAGATCGGAACTGTGCGCTTGAGCGTGTCGATCGCGAACCGGCAAGCATCGAAAGCAGCTGGCCGATGGGCAGAACTGACGGCGATGAACACACTGGTTTCCCCGATTTCGAGCCGCCCCAGTCGATGCGCCATGGCAACGAGGTGAACAGGAAATTTTTCGTGGATTTGCGCGGCGATTTCGCGGATCTTTTCGAGCGCCATGGATTCGTAAGCTTCGTAGTCCAGATAAAGTGTCCGCCGGCCCTGTGAATGATTGCGCACGCAACCGTCGAAAGTTACAACGGCGCCGTCTTCAGCAGCGCGAACGTGCCCGATCAGCGCATCCTGGTCGATGGGATCGCGCACCAGAGCAAGAAGATCGGGTTGAATCGAATTGGTCATGGAAATCAGCGCTAGCCTCCGCTGACGGGCGGAAGAAAGGCAACCTCATCGCCCGAATGGAGCGGCGTGCTCCACGCGGCAAATTCCTGATTGCGCGAAGCGACCAGCGAGGCGCGGAAGCGCGCGAGTTCAGGATGGCTGGCACCATAGTGCAAGAAAAGCGCTTCAATCGGCGCGCCGTCGGGCAGGTCAACGGAGTCTTCCGCGTGGCCCACGATTTCCTTGAGGCGCCCAAAGAAAAGGACCTTTACGCGAGCGGTTTGTGATGAGAGGCTCACCAGAGAATTGTAACCCGCAGAAGGGTAACGGGCCATAGCCTGCGCGGTTAGCGCCAACAGGCGGTCCAGTCACGAGGAGTTTGAGAATTTCATAACAGAAAACCATTCTGAAGCTTTCTATGGCTTGACCCACGAACCCTGTTTGCGTAGCGTTTCGAGATAGAGCATTGCAGCCTTTTTTCCAAAAGAATCGAGCAGAATCGCAATGAAGATTCTTGTCACAGGATCGAGCGGCTTGGTTGGAAGCGCGCTGGTGCCCGCGCTGGTAAAGGCTGGGCACACGGTCTGCCGACTAGTGAGACCAGGAAGCGTTGCGAACCATGAAGCGCATGACGGGTTTCAAGTTGCCTGGAACCCAGCGACGGGAGAATTAGGAGGCGCGGCCGTTGGCGCAGACGCGGTAGTGAACCTAGCTGGAGTGTCGATCGCCGATGGCCGGTGGAGCGACAAGCGCAAGTCGGAGTTGCACTCTAGCCGTATCGATACGACGCGCGCGCTGATCACCGCGCTCGCCAAGATGAACGCGCGCCCGAGCGTGCTGGTGTCCGCATCCGCAACGGGCATCTACGGGAATCGTGGTGATGAACTGCTGACGGAAGAAAGCCAGGCGGGAAACGATTTCCTCTCTGGGCTGGCCAAAGACTGGGAAGCGGAAGCACGGAAAGCCGAAGCGATGGGAATTCGCGTCGTGCTCGCGCGATTCGGAATTATTCTAGCCCGCCATGGAGGCGCCCTGCCGCAAATGATGCTTCCCTTCCGGTTTTTCGCGGGTGGAAAAATTGGTTCGGGCCGACAATGGATGTCCTGGATTTCGCTCGATGACGTAATTGAGGTGTTGCGTCTTGCAGTGGAGAAAGCGCAGATCAGAGGCCCCCTCAACGTGATCTCTCCCCAGCCATTGCAGAACGCGGAGTTCACAAAAACGCTGGCCAGCGCCATGCACCGCCCCGCCCTATTCCCGGCCCCAGCGTTCGCGCTGCGCCTAGTGCTCGGCGAAATGGCTGACGCGCTGCTGCTATCCAGCCAGCGCGTCTTGCCACAAGCCTTAGAAAAGCTCGGCTACAACTTCCAGTACCCAGACTTGGCCGCCGCGCTGAAGAGTATTTTCAAGCAAAACTCAGAACGGTAAGGAACTATTTCACGACGGCAAAGCTGATTTCCACCTTTAGCACCCTGCCGCTGATGGGATCTGTCGCCATATTGCTTTCGACGGGCTGGCCCTCGCGCAATTTCAAATCCAGCTCCGATTTGAAACCACGCACGATCGGCTCTTGAAAACGGCCGCCCGCAGGGTCCGAGGGAGAGCTATCTGATTTCGTGATGGGAACGGAAACCTCACCTTCCACCCAGGAACGCTCAAGCGTCATCTGAAGCAGTACGTGGCCATCGCCTGTGTAGGCGGAGCGAGCGTCGACGTTCGTGCCCACATCCATGTACTGCATTTCATTTTTGCCTACATAAACAGGCAGGCGGCTTCCGATGCGGAACCTTACCCAGCCGGCTCTAAGTTCGCTCGAGTCGGGCGCGTTCATGTACATCACATACGGGAGACTCTTGATCTTCTTATCGCCCTCAAATTCCGTGAAAACGATCTGTACTTTTATGGGAGTCGTTTGTACTTCGATTTTTGTCTTGTCGTCGGTCTTCGGCTTGTCCTGCGCCAGAGCTATTGGCGAAAGAATACCGAGCAGCAGAAGCGACGCTATTTGAACTGAAGCAGTTCTCATTCTATCCTCCATGTAGACGTGATTTTGATCGACCGTTCGCTACTGCTCTTCCTCCGTTCCATCTGGTACTTCGCTTGCAAGTGCTTCGAGCGGCTTGACCTCAAGCTCGGCGATCTCCAACGGCTCCACGCTCAGTCGATTGTCTTGGTTCTCTGTAGCCGCAGCCACGACAGCAATGACCACGCCGCTTCGCCCTGGCTGCGAGGTGATAAACCGGGCGAACGCTTCGCGTTCCTCCGGCGGCACGAGGACGTCCATCACATGCAACGAAGCGGAGTTTGCTGGAGCGGTGTTTCTCTCATGCGGCGTGCGGTAGGAATGGGAGGAAGCCAGGATCGCTCGTGTCCCGCTCGCTTCACGAGCGCTTGCTTCGGTCTTTTCGCGAGGTGACGCCGAAAAAATCTGTTTGGCCTGATTATCCTTTATGGTGTGACGGGGGCGTGCAGTAATAAGAACCGTCAGCGCCATAGCCACTGCCGCGGCCGCAAAAATCAGAAAAGGCCTCCAGCCCCGACGAGAGGCCGAATCGTCTAGAAGACTGGCGCGGACGCCAGGAAAAAAAGAAGGCGGCACTTCGGCGTTGGCGGCGGTTCGCAACCCAGTGTCGATGGCGGCAAAGAGTTGCGTCTCCTCGACAAAGGAGGCGCGGCAAGACGTGCAAGCGTCCAAGTGCGCACGCAATTCTGGGGACAGCCGAGCGTCCACGGCAGCGGCCTCGATCAACGCTTCTCGATAGTTTTCACATGGCATCGCAATTTCTCCGCTAACTGCTTTCTGGCAAAGAACAATCTCGATTTCACCGTTCCAACCGGCAGGCTGAGCATCTCCGCAACTTCTTCAAGCGAGTGCCCCTCGATCGCCCCCAGCAGAAGCACCAGCCGGTGTTTGTCGGGAAGCTCATCCATAGCACGGTCGAGATATGCCTGAAATTCGCTCGTAGCCGCCAGATCCTCTGTTGAAGGCCGAGACGACGTTTCGGACCAAAGCGTTTCGCGAACTTGGCGGCGCTTCGATGAGCGGACCCGGTCAATCGCAAGACGAAACGCTATGCGTACAAGCCAGGCGCGAAATCGTCCCCGATCGCGCAAGCCTTCAAAGCGCCGATAAGCTCGCAGAAGCGCTTCCTGGGCCACGTCTTCGGCATCTGCATTGTTACGCAGCACTCCGCGCGCGATGCGATAGGCCAGCGGCCCGCATTCCGCGAGCCGCTCCTCAAATTCCCGGCGCAAGGCCGCCTGGGCAGCTTCCTGCGCGAATTCCTTCTCGGCGGCACGCACTGGCGGGATCAGAACGAGCTCCTGCATTGGGTCTCTTCCGCGAGTCGAAGGCACTCGCCCTCCCCGTACAGCTGCTAGACGCCGCCTCGGGCCATTTGGTTCATGGCCAAATTTTTAACATGGTCTCGTAGGTAACCAACAAGTCAAAAACACCATCCCTGCCAAACTGCATCGCGCCGCCGTCCAGCTCTCCTATTCGAACCAGCGGCTCGCTGGCTCAGTTTCAAATTGGGTGGCATAACCGGAGATCTGGAGAGCTGTCGGAAAGAGGTGGCCTGCCAGCCAATGGGACATTAACCATCTTATTTTCATATAGTTGGAAAGCCGTGGGGGGCTTGTCTCTGACCGACGCCCAGACCGCTCTCCACATTTTGCTGGTCCCATTCCTGCCCTGATGTGCAGGTCTTCTAGGCCGCGGCGGAGGAAGCCCAGTGTCGGTGGTGCCTCCGCCGCCTCTACCATCCGTTAATGCGTCTGTTTCGCCTATGACCGGCTGGGTCCTGGTAGGAAACTCGCAGACGTTGCCCGCGACGTCGATAAACACCACCGACGCAAGCATTGTGCGGCGCGTGAACGGCGTTCCGGCAGGGAGCGCGTCCGCGAATCCCGCCTGCCAAGCCGCTCTCGCCGCCGGCATCGCCACCTGGCGTGACCGGAATTATCGGAGCGCACGTGGTGGTCGTAAACGCCGCAGTCGGCGTAAGGATTCGTTAGCGCCGCTCGGAAGTCGTCTGTTCCTCGTTTTTCAGCCGCGCCTCCCCGCCGCAATCCAACCACGGACGCTCTGGTTGGCCTTCCCTCAAAGCCTGCGTAGCGCCTGCTGCGAACAGGAGCTTCACGGCGCGTACGCGCCCGGGTTCGCGAGGCGGTTTGCCGCAGCAGTCGATGTTCGTCTCGGTCTTTCGCTCTTTAGCGAAAGGCGCACCACAAAAAGTAACCGGCCCCGGGGGGGGCCGGGGCCGGTCGAGGGTGCAGCAGCTCGCTACGTTCTACTGAGTTGGCAGAAGAAGCTGTGTAAAGCCCGTGGTGTTCACGTCGCGGAAGAGCGGCGTGCGCGGAGGCAACAGTGATGGAGTCAGGAAGTCCGTATCAAAGTTGTACCCGCGGGTTGGCGGTGAGTAGACCGTGGTGCAGCACTTGAAAGTGCCGGTGGCCTGACGGTTGTAATACATGCTGATGATGGAGCCGCGATAGTTCAGGGTTTGGCCACTCCAGTTTTCGATATAGCGGAGGAAGTTGTGCACACCGCCATCTGTACCGAAGTCGTTGGGATCGGTGTTAAACGGCTGAGGGAACGAGACGCCTTTCCCGGCCATGATCGCGGTGCGGTAAAAGGTCGTGGCTGCCGTGGTATTGTTAGCGTACGGGGTAACGAAGCTATTCACATCATTGTAATTGTTCGAAAGAAGCGTAATAGCATCGGCGTTCACTGAGACGGCCACGTGCGGGTTGTTGAAGCCGCCGCCAGCTGCGTTCGCGTTAAAATCGCCTTGAATGTAAGCTGGATTCTCGGTAGCAATCGCCAACCCGCAATTCACCAGGGCTGGGCAAAGGCCAAGTCCTGTTAGGAGGTTGCCGTCCACGATCTTCACCGCGCGCCGGAAAAACGGATTCGGGTTCTCACGTGCTTCCATGGCGTGGATTACCTCCACCATCGGCCAGATTTTTGAAGGCACAGTGACCGTGCACGTTGGGTTGGGTGCCAAGGCATTGCTGGCCGGCGTTGTGCCGTACAAGTTTCCAGGGCCAGCCAAGCTGTACATCCCATATTGCCCTGAGCCCAGGGTTGAATACAGTGTGCCAGCCGCCATGATGTAGGTCGGATCCTGGCCGTAGGTATAAAACCCGGTGCCTCCCAGCACATCGAGGTCTTCACCGACGTCTTGAAGGCCATTCGGGCATCCATTCGTGTTGCTGGAGTTCACAAAATCATCCCAGCCGTATTCGCCGGTCTCGTGAAGGTTGGGAGAGAGTGGAGGCCATGGGTTCGTCAGAGCCCCGGCCGTGTAGTTGCCACGGCGGTCGGAAATGTAGACGGAGTAGTCGTTCGGCGCGTTGGTCGAGTCATAGGAGGCATGGCCCGATCCTAACTTGAAGACTCCTGCTCCTCCTAAGTAGCCAGCCAAATTCTTGGCATCGATCTCGATATACTGCATGACGCCGCCAATCGTGACCATGTCGGAGTAGTTGATTCCGCCCAAGCTCCCGCCGGTGCTGACGTCGCGAAGCGTGCCTTCGCGTACGTCGAAGAGTGCATTCGGCCAATAGTCTGCCGGATTAGTCGGGTACGACTGGGCGACAGGCAGGGCGGCGTTTGTCACGCCGCACGGATTGGCGCCCTTCCAATTCGAAGGATTATCCCGCACACGTTCCAGGCGGATAATCGCGTTAGGATGAACGTCCGCGCACGCAGAAGGCGCTAGCTGGCTGGCTGGCAGGCTCAAGAGCGGCTCATTAGTTCCGTACTGTGAAGGTGTGCTGAGGCCGCCCGCAGGATTCTGGGCATAGAGGTTGCGGCCGGCATAGCCGAAACTGAGAACCTCAAGGGTTACGTCCTTCCAGAGACCGCAAGGATTGCCGTAAGCGGTCTGCAAGTCGATCTTGAGAAAGCCCTTGATGATGGGCAGGCCCGAGGCCGTGGCAAACGGCGCCGCGTTAGGCGTAGGTAGCCAGTAGCCGTCAGTTTTGCTGTACGCCGTGGCGCCCTTCGCAGCACCAGAAGCCGCAAGCGGCACCGGCGGAGTGTTGTATCCCAGAGCATTGTTGACATTCATTGCCGTGAAGAGCGCCTTCGGAAAACCACCCGCAGCCACCCAGTTGGCAGCCGGTATAGTGAGTTGCGACAAGTCCACCGGTGCTGTGGCCGAAGTGCATGGCAGCGAAGTGATGTCCGTCGCGTTATCCGAGAGCAGAATCTTGAGGCTGGCTTGCGCGAAATAGCGCAGATTGAGAACGGCCGGGTCTTCGACGCCCGTCCCCATGGGCCGGCGAATCATATCGATTGGCTGCGTCTTGCCACTCCCAAGCAGCACAATGCCGAGATTCAGAGGGCTCGCACCGGTGGCGCCGTTGCGCAAGTTGCCCGCATAGTTGGCCGCGCCGAGGGAAATGTTCATCCAGTTGGGGTTGACGGGTGAGAGGAGCGTGCCTGTCAAACTGCCTTCCGTGTAGTCCAGCGCGCGATAGGAAAGAGTGCCGGGCGAAGTGGTGATGTTCACGGTACCGCCATAGGATCCCGTCGTCGTTGGGAAACCGTTCGAAAGATTTGTGCGAATGACGTCTTTAACAGCCGTCACTCGGTCCGCAAGAGTGAGATTTGAACCTGCGGCAAAAAACACGTTGCCGTTGGTATGAGTACGTCCGCCAAAATTGAAGTCCGGACCTGGGAAGAAGCTGAGATCGGTATCTGAGAAAACACCGAACTGGAACATTGGAATGCCTACAGTTTGCGTAGTGCGCTGCAGCTTCACTTCGTTGTTACTGACCGTACGAGCAGTCACCAGCAGCGTGTATTGCGTGGCCAAAGCCGTCATGCCTTGAAAAGACCCGGATTGGATCGAGGTAACGGTGGCCAAAGGATTCCCGCTAGCATCGGTATTGTAAAGAACCTGGTAACCCGAAGCCCCGTTGTACTGTTGGTATTGGATCCCGGGGATAGCCGGTGGTGCCGCGGAAATGGCAGTGATCTGGGCCGCCGACGGTGCATAGTTCGTATCAAACAGCGTGCCCAAGTCTGCGGTGATTTTCTCCATACCGGCTTCCGAAGCGTAGAACGCCCGGCTGTAGTCGTTGTTGATTCCGCTGAGTTTCTGCCCAGACGTGATCAGCAGGATGAATCCCACAAGCAAGCTGGACATCAGCAACATGAGCAGCAAGGTCGTGAGAAGGGCGATGCCCGAATCGCGTCGCGTAAGCTTTTTTACGGCGTTCATGGTTGGACTCCTCATTATTTGTACCTGTTCACGTAGGCCATGCTGCGTAGGCTGACCTGCGTCATGAAATTGCTACGGAGATACTTATGGGTCTGCCCCCAGGCGTTGGTCGAACGCGCACCCAGGATGATATCGACCGAGCGGATCAGGCTCTCCGACTCGCCGACAGGAATGCTGGGCTGGCCAGAAGGATTAGTGAGGCCATCGACGAAGTTATATTTGAACTGGAGGTTCTCGATCGTTTCGCCGACAGGCTGGCCAGGATTCCAGTTAACGCGGCGAATTAGGCGAACGCGCAGCGGGTCGGTCAAATTGTCGAGATAGTAGGTGATCATCCAAATGCGCGTGGCCGTCGTAGGCGGAAAGGTGCCGTTGGGAACGTTCTTGCCGGCAACCACGTTTGTGTTTTCGAGCTGGAACATCGTGCCCTGCGGGTCGGTGCGGGCATTCAGATTCAAGCCGTCGCCGCCGATGAACTTGAGAGTCTGGCCGTTTACGCTGGTCACTTCCTGAACGGCATTGCCCTGTCCGTTGGTAAACATGACCAGGTCGCCGGGATTGATCTGAACTCCGGTGGGAGTAAATGTAATGCAGGTCGGATCAAACGCTACGGTTTGTCCGTCATTTGTAATGCTTCCGGCCGGGCAACCCGGGTTGGCACCTATCGCAGGCTCATTGACCATCCTGGAGTTGAGCGCCAGAGTGTTATCCACG
>Ga0207151_1120_pt1 | contig 18345 bp, 21 predicted proteins | sample Alteio_BWMinHeat_29_FD_153523 | JGI IMG/M metagenome (GOLD analysis project Ga0207151, IMG submission 153523) | Enriched cells from forest soil in Barre Woods Harvard Forest LTER site, Petersham, Massachusetts, United States -... | ecosystem: Environmental > Terrestrial > Soil > Temperate forest >... | reverse complement strand
ATTGTCATTTACTCGGCCAGTCTGAGTAAAGGTTGTTAGGTCGATAACATTGACATAATTACCTGCAATATTTGTTATAAAGGCTAATTTATTATCAGTTGTTATGCGAATCCCTTTTGGCTGATTAAAAACTCCTGTAACATACTGGGTCACTGTATCGTTTGTCAAATCGATTACACTGACTTTGTTTGAATTCAAGTTACAAATAAGCCCAGTTAATGCATCGGATGAAGTATCAATTTCATCGGGCCCTGAGAATGGAAAGCTCCCGCTATTGATGTAACCTGTTACTGTATCGGTTGCAACATTAATAATGCTCACATTGTTCCCATTAAAGTTAGTAACATATGCTTTTGTTCCATCGATAAATTCTATATTAATTGGAGAGTTAAAAGGATTTCCTCCTGTAGTCACATACCCCGTCACTGTATCTGTTGCAACATCGATAATGCTAACGCTGTTTCCATTGTAGTTCGCTACATACGCTTTAGAGCCATCAGGGGATATCGCAAGCTCGATGGGAAGATTAAATGGGTTGCCAGCAATATTCACGTTTCCTATTACCTTGTTGGTGGCTATGTCAATGATACTGACATGATTACTGGTTTCATTGACCACATAGCCCTTCAACCCATTGGGTGTGATTTCCATGGCAGCGGGGGCAGAAAAGGGAAAACCGCTGTCATCTACCTTTGCAACAACAGTACTAATTGCTGGGTCGATGACGAAAACTGCATTGCCTGTATCTGCAACGACAAAACATTTAGTGTCATCAGGAGTAAAATTTACGTCTACGGGATTAGCAATATTAAAGGATCCATTGTTGACATACCCTAAGACCTTCTGATTATCAAGGTCAATAATTGAAACATTAACTGAACCGTGGTCAGCCACATAACCCAAATCCCCAATGTCTGCAAATAGCATGTGGATGGATGTCAAACATAAAAGCAAAGCAATCTTAATTTTCATATTTTTTCTCCTATCTAAAATGTCATACCGATTGAACCGCCAAACGACCATCCGCTGAAGTCAACATCATGTCTGATGACTCTGATCTCTCCTTCATGACGTTTATGAAAATCAAATTTCATGTAAGAGTAATTGGTAAATAGATCGATAGAAAACCAATCCATTGGATGAACTAACAGGCCGATCTTCCAAATGCCTCCCCACTGCCATCTAGAAGGAGCGCGAAAGACAAAGGGTGAGTGGTCTCTCATTCTGATGTGCGAGTAGAGAGCTCCTGCTCCTAAGTAAAATCTTGTGCAGCCGATATCTTGCAGAAATTTGAGACCAAAGCCTAAAGGCACTACGGTTACTCTGGTAGGGTCATGCTCGCCGAGGGAATGACCTTTTCTGGACATATAATCTACGCTCACCCATGGGTAGAGGCAGGACCAGCCCAGATAGGTGGCTTCAGCACCATACATACCCATCCCATTGGAGTAGATTTTGCATATCTTGCGATTTGTGGGATGGAAGTAAGCGGCTTTCGCTTCGACAAGCACAATATCACTGCAACAGTAGTTGCAGTCCAGTACGCACTCATCTTCACAGCAATCGTCGCAAGAGGCTGCTGCCGGCATGAGGCAAACAATGGCGAACAGGGCTGCCAAGTACCCTAAAACACATTTTTTAAACATTGAGACCCTCCAAGGGAAAGCGATGAAGAATGGCGTATAGCAAAAAAAAGATTATAACAAAATTATTTTTGGATTTTTTTGAAAGAACCTGAGATTTGGAGTAGGTATGAACCAACATGATTCGGATGTGAAGGTAGGTTAACCGCAGAGGCACAGAAAACGCTGAGGTGCGCAGAGAATCGCCCCGATTGAGCAAAACTCAATAGGGACGATTATGAACCGACATGCAAGTCGGGTCAACTCTGCGTTTGCTCAGCGCTCTTTGCGGCTCTGCGGTTACCTACCCTTCACCTCCGAAGTGTGTTGCAGTACCTACTCCGAATCTCAGGAAAGGACCTTAAGAGGTAATTGAAAAAGGGACATCAGAATTATGCAATTACCTCTTAGGAACCCTGAGGACGCGTTTATTTACTCTTTAATTGTCTTTTGCACTTGTTCGCAGATAGCTTTTGCGCCGGGAAAGGTAACCTGCTCCGAGGCTTCGGCTAAGAGTACCCACTTGGCATTTTGGACTTCTGGCGGCTGTGTCAGGATGGTTCCATGCACTAGCGCAGGGTAGTAAATCACTGTTTTGTGAATGCGCTGGCCATGCAGAAAAAAGAAGTAACTTTCTGTGGCTTCCGGAAGAGGAAGAAATTCCTCAACAGTTAGACCTGTTTCCTCTTTGAGTTCCCTTGTGGCGGCCTCTTGAGGGCTTTCACCCTTTTCAGGATGCCCTTTAGGAAAGGACCAGTGTCCTGCTCCGTGCTGGATCAGCAGAACTTGCCACTGTTTCCCTTTTTTGCGTAAAGGAATGATGCCAAAGGATTGCTCGTGTTGAGTGGTCATACAGGCTTATAGGGTGCCAAGAGAATACTTGCATTGTGTCCTCCAAACCCAAATGAGTTCGATAAGGCTACCTTCACAGGCCACTTTTCCGCTTTTGTGGGGAAATAAAATCCAAGATCGGGTTCGGGTGTCTCCAAATTAATGGTGGGATGGATAGTCGACTCTAGGAGGCTTTTAATGGAGGCAATGGCCTCCAAAGCGCCTGCAGCGCCTAAGCTATGTCCAATCATCGACTTGGTGGCATTCACAGCAATGCGCTCGCGTCCTTCTATAAAGACCTGTTTCAGGGCATTAATTTCGGATAGATCCCCTAATGGTGTGGAGGTAGCGTGTGCGTTGACGTAGTTCACCTCTTTCGCATCGATCTGGGCATCTTGTAAAGCATTTCGGATGCAGAGGGTAATACCAGTACCTTCGGGATGCGGCTCTGTAATATGGTGTGCATCGCAGGATAGGCCTCCTCCAAGATATTCGGCAAAGATGGGGGCTCCGCGCGCTTGAGCATGTTCAAGGCTTTCCAAAATGAGAGCTCCGGCACCTTCAGCCATGACAAAGCCATCCCGATTGCGGTCCCACGGTCTTGACGCTTTTTCCGGGGCCTCATTGCGTGTCGAAAGAGCTTTCACGGCGCAGAAACCGGCGAGTCCCATGGGGATGATAGGGGCTTCGGTTCCTCCGCAAAGCATGAAATCGGCTTCGCCGTTGCGGATGTGATTAGCTGCGGAGATAATGGCATAATTGCTTGTAGCACAGGCGGTTGAGACAGAGTAGTTGGGTCCCATGAATCCGTGTTCTATGGCGATGAGAGCGCCGGCCATATTGGTGATGATGTAGGGCACAAAAAAAGGCGTGATACGCTTGTGGCCCTTCTCTGCTAGGGTTTGGACACCATCGGCAAACACTTGCATGCCTCCCATACCTGACCCTAGAAGCACTCCACAGCGACTTTTGTTTAATTTCGCAAGGTCGATCTTGCTGTGAGCCAACGCTTTTTTTCCGGCTGCGACGCCGTAAGCGATGAATTTGTCGACGCGGCGGGCTTGTTTTTTGTCCAAGTAGAGTTCGGGGTCAAAATCGGAAATGGTGCCTGCAAAACGCGTGGAGAAGTCCGCACAAGGGAATTCGGTGATCGGTTTGATGCCACTGGTGCCTGCCAGAAGCTTATCATAAAACTGGTCGACGTCATGGCCAAGGCATGAAACCACACCCATTCCGGTGACGACTACACGTTTTTTCCTACTCATCCTGCTCCTCGTTTTTAGATTTTTTCTTCGGAGCCACTTTTATCTTGAGGTCGATAATTTTGGCTTTCCTCCACAACTCTTCTAGAGAATATTTTTCGCGAAATTCGGCTGTAAGAAGATGGATGACAAAATTGCCGTAATCGAGAATGACCCAGTCCCCGCCTTCACCTTCAATGAAGATGGGTTTTTCTCCAAATTCATCCAACTTCTCTTTAACTGTTTGTGCAAGCGCTTTGAGATGTCGATCGATATTGCCTTCAGCAATAATCACGAAATCCGTAATCGAAGAGATCCCCTGAACATCGATGGCGAGGATGTTTGAGCCTTTTTTATCAAAAATGGCTTGCCCAATAGCATTTAACGTTGTAAAAATCGCAGGTTTTTTCATAATTTTGATCAGTTAGTATAACTTATTCTTATATATGTAGTCTAATACTTTCTCCGGAACAAGATGTCCGCAATAAAGTCCTTTAGATAATCTACTTCTAATTTCGGTCGCTGTTATATCCATCAGTTTTGTGTCAGTAACCCCTTTCTCAAGTGCCTTAGCAATTTCCGGGTCTGAAACACAATCTTTCACAGAGATAGGTTGTGGTAAACGCCTTCCGATCCATATTGGAACTTTATTAACAATTTCTTGAGGCTTGTGCCATTTGCAAAAATTGGGTAGGGCATCATCTCCAAGAATTAATGAGAATCGGATATCGCGATTATGCGGATCGGAAAGTAAATTATTTATTGTATCGATGGTGTAAGAAGGCCCTGGGCGTCTTATTTCCACCTCGGTGATTAATGTCCTGGGCACGCTAGCTATGGCTAAACGCAACATCTCTAAGCGCTGTTCAATAGGTGTAGGGGGGAGATGCTGCTTATGAGGGCTGATGCGAACAGGACAAAACCAAACTTCTTCTAGGTTACGCGCTTCCATAATCTGTAGCGCTAGGTTGATATGTCCAAAGTGAGGAGGGTCAAAAGTGCCTCCAAAAATGCCTATCTTTATCATATAATTTGCCAGACCTGTTTGCGAGCGAATTGGCGTAAGCGCCGATCAGGATTGACCGCAATGGCTTTCCCAGCGGCTTTGAGGAAGGGTAGGTCATGGAAACTATCAGAAAAAGCCGTAATATTTTTTTTTGAGACATCGGTAAGAGTTTCGATACATCTTTTTTTATCTTGCGGAAGCATCCAGGGTCCGATCGCTGAAAAACGATGATTGGAATCGGTGGAATAAACGGTAGCGGCCCAGGCGTCTACCCCAAAGTATTCTGCGAAGCATTTCACCAAGAAGTCAGGTCCGCTTGAAAGGATGATGGTTTGCTGCCCTTGCTGTTTCGCAGAATTAAGATAATGGACAGCAGGCTTGTAGATAAGTTTGGGGGCCATATCGAGGACGAAATCTTTGGCGAGTTTTGCGTATGCAAACGCATCTTGGTGGAAAAAGAGCTTTCTAAAAAGAATTTCTTGAACTTGTTTTATATTGAGAAGGCCTAGGGGGAATAAGCAATAACAGCTTGCATATTGAAGGGCCTTAGCTGCAGTCAAAAGCTTTTTGCGGTAGAGATATTGGCCAAAAGAGAAACTGCTATTTGTTCTAATGAGAGTGCGATCTAAATCGAACACACTCATGCAGGTTGTTTTAATAGAGCTTCTGTTCCAGTTCAGCAATGCGCTGTTCGATTTCATGTATGCTCTCGTTGAACTTCTCTACGCGACTTTTTTCATCATTCATTTGCTGCTGGTAAGCGATGGCTCTTTCAAAGTCTAGGCCTGAGCTGCCCGCATTTTTCCTCAGGGTTTCCAGTTGATCTTTAGCCTCCTGGCGGCGTTGACGACGGTGGTTCAATAGATCACGAAGCTGCTGTAGAGCTTGTTTGTCGTCATCGGAAAGAGAGAGGAGCGCTTGCTCCTTTTTCTCGGCAACCAGATCACGAACTGCTTTCAAGGAGTTCTCAAACATCTCTTTTTCATTGCGCAAGGGTCCTGAACTTTGAATTTTTTGTTGGATGGCATCGCGAGCGGTTGTGAGGGCATTTATATCCATTGAGGGGGCATTGTGGATGAGATCTTCAATCTCTTTTTTGAGTTGTAGCATCTGCTCATGACGATGCCGCTGTTTTTCAAGTTCTTGCTGCTGTTTTGCTTCGGTGGCTTGATCGACTTTCTCTTGTAGGAAAGTGCGCAATTTCTGGGCTCGTTCCCTTAGTGCTTCAATTTCTTCGCGGCCTAGTTCAGCGCGACGCATTTCATGTGTCACATCTTGCAATTGCATCATGGCATCTTGCGGATGTAGTAAATTTTTTTCGTATGCTTCTGAGAGCTCTATCAATCGTTGAAGGTATTTTTCTAGATTTTGCTGATGCACACCTTTGATTTCGGCACGCTTCTGTTTGCGTTCTTTATCCAGATGTTTAAGTTTATCCCAGCATTCGCTGAGCTTTAAGCGTGTTTGCGTAAAGGCATTTGGATTAAGGGTTAAGATTTTGGCAACATTCTGCAGTGCTTTGATCTCTTCGCGAAGTGCAAAAAGAGGTTGCCTATGGTCTTCCTTGGCAAAATATTTGGAAACAAATTTTTGCACATCTTGTATGAAATTTTCACTAACGAGTTGAATAAGCTCTTTTCGCCTTGGGAACACGCGATCGCCAATGGCGGAAAGCCGCTGAAAGAATTTATTCTTTTTGCGGAGGCGCATTTCCATTTTTATCAATTCTTTCCTCAAGGCGTTGATACGCGAAGCTTGAGTGTTCAATTCGTTTAGCTCCCACTGAGTGGTGGCATAAAAATTTTCTTTTGGAGCTAAGGTTTCAGTAGTGATCGGCAAAGATACAGGTTTTTGAGGGTTGTTCTGTAATTTATCCCACTCTTTTTCAAGGGCATCGATAGCAATTTCAATTTGTTCTTCGGCAAAAGCGCTTTGTTCATTAAACACTTCTTTTAGCCGTTTAGCTTCTTTAGAGAGTTCTGTATATTTTTCCCAGAGAGCAGCGCGAGAGAGGGCACTGACCTGTTTGAAAAGAGGTAAACAAAGAGTACGAGAGTCCCAAAAGCTTTTGAAGTGAGGTGAACCTGCTTGTGCTAAAGCGTTTTCCATAAAAGAAATGATTTTATTGAGCTTAGCTTCCGCTTCCGCAAGAGAGCTTAAAGCGTTAATAAGCTCTGCTAAGTAGGGGTTTGGCTCTTTTTGTTCTTCGGGATTATCTTCTTCAGCAATCATAAGACCTAAAGTTTCGTCTTCTGTTTCTATCTGACTCATTGAATACATGGGTTATTTTTTTGATTGCTAGATCATACTCTTTCTGACCTTTTCTGTGGAACAGAAAAGCCAGAAAGAAAGGATGAAGGATGAAGGATGAAGGATGAAGGAAAGGATGAAGGCTAAAGGATGAAGGATGAAAAAAAACCACCTTCATTAGCCTGAGAATCACATTTATTCATTAATGTAGAGAACACGTCACCAAGTGAAAAGGTGTTGGTTTTTTCAGCCTTCATCCTTTAGCCTTCAGCCTTTCCTTCATCCTTCATCCTTTAGCCTTCATCCTTTCCCTCTGCCTTCAGCCTTTCCTTCATCCTTCATCCTTTAGCCTTCAGCCTTTCCTTCATCCTTCATCCTTTAGCCTTCAGCCTTTCCTTCATCCTTCATCCTTTAGCCTTCAGCCTTTCCTTTAGCCTTCATCCTTTCTCAAAGTCTTGGTAGATCATGTCGAGGGCAACCTCAGGATCATGTTCATCAAGGTCAAGCCAATGAAATAGCGGTTCGCGTCGAAACCAGGTGAGTTGCCGTTTCACATAGTGCCTAGAAGCTTGTTTGAAGGACTCTACAAAATGCTGATAATCGGTTGGTGTGCGCGGTGAGGATAAATAATCTAAAGCTTGACGATATCCGATGGCTTGAGAGGCTGTCGAATTCTCTCTTAGACCTAATTTTTCTAGGCGCTCGACTTCTTCAAGAAATCCCGCTTCCAGCATCTTGTCGCAGCGTTTGTCTATGCGGCCATATAAATGTTCCTTAGGCCTATGAAGGAACCAGCAGCGATAATCATAGGTGACAGGCTGAAGACGATGTTTCCAAGAGTGGCGGCTGACTTTTTTTCCGGTCAAGGCAATAATTTCTAAGCCTCTAATAATTTTTTGCTTATCCGATTTTGTTACTGTATTTGCATATTGCGGATCCTGAGCTTTGAGTCGTTCATATAAGACTTCAATGCCTTTTTTTTCGGCTTCCTCTTCAAGCGCTTTTCGCAGTTCAGGCTCGGGTGGGGGGCCACTGGGTGGGCCATAGATCAAAGCGTGAATGTAAAATCCGGACCCCCCCACAACAATAGGCACATGACCTCTTGATAGGACAAACTGACAGCATCGACGTGCTTCATAATAGAAGTCGACAACATTGAAAGTTTCATCGAGTTCTCGAAAATCGATTAGGTGATGTGGAATGGCCTCAAGATCCTCTTTGGAAGGTTTTGCAGTTCCTATATCCATGCCTTTATACACCTGCATGGAGTCGGCCGAGATAATTTCCCCTCCAATAGCTTTTGCGAGTTGCATGGCAAAATCGCTTTTTCCGCAGGCTGTAGGGCCTGATAAGATGATCACTTTTTTTTTGGGATTTTGCAAGTAACTAGGAATTTGCTTTTGAGCTTCTAAGGCTAGACCAAAGTACAATCTTTGAATTGTGCTCTCTTTTTCGACAGTACTCTCAGTTGTGGACACAGACTATCCTTTACCTAGAAACGGCAATTGAAGGCGATAAATTGACGCAATCTTTTGAGCCATACTCATTTGCGATGGGGGTCGCCTTCACCTTTTGGGAATGGTCGACCCCCATCGCAAATGATCCTGACTCAAAATCTTGCATCACTTTATCACCTTGAATTGCTGTTTCTAGGTTTAAAATTGGCGTAAGGCCTCTTCTTTTGTTGTAGCTATATCTAGGACATGGTCGAATCCGCAGATTTTCAAAACTTCCAATACTTCGGAACGTAGGTTGCAAACGACAAATCTGCCCGGCACAGCTTTCATCTGTTTTTTAATGGATAAGAGCATGCGCAAGCCAGCGCTGCTCACATAAGACACATCTCCCATATCGAGAAGTAGTTTCGAGCTACCTGAGCTGATGAGTTTACATGCTGCTTGTTCTAGGCTTGGAGAGATAACTGCATCTAGTTTGCCGTTTACTTTCAAAACGAGAACATCTCCTGTTTTCTCTTCCGTGATCATTGGCTGAGGCATCTGTTTCTCCTAGACTGTAAACTAACCCTTATGTTAAACAAGCTTGCATTCCATTGCAACTAAAGGGTTTAATCGATGACAAAATTTATAGAGGTTCACTGGACAAGTGGTTCGCTTGATGAAGCGCGTAAAATTTCGCGGTTTCTTGTCCAGGAGCATTATGTGGCCTGTGCACAAATTGTGCCTTGGATTGAATCGGTTTTTCTATGGAACAATCAGCTTGAAACAGCGCAAGAAAGTAAGATTCTCTTAAAAACTCATATCGATCTCTATGACAAAGTGAAAGAGGTTATTCAAAAGAACTGTTCTTACCAGGTTCCGGAAATCACCTATACAGTTATTGAAGGCGGCAATAAAGAGTATCTTGATTGGCTTTCAGAGGTGCTTCATATGAATACATCTACGTGAACGAGCCCGAGCCCTTGCCCGAGCCCGAAAAAATATTAAAACAAGATGGGCAGGATAGGCAGGATAAAAGGGACTGAGATTCGGAGTAGGTACTGCAACACGCTTCGGACATGAAGGATAGGTTAACCGCCGTGTAGATCCAAACCATGTTGTAGACCCATTCCGAATCTCAGAGCCTGATCAAAGTTTTTTTAAAAATATTTTTTTTCTAAATTTTCTTTGTCTAAAAAAATGCGTCGATATTTCCAAAAATAAAAACTACCACAGAGCCCACAGAGTACACAGAGGGGGATTATGATATTACCTATTAAAGGGTCAGTTTCACCTCCATCTATTTCTTCATGCATTTCAGGATTAACTAAATAATTCATAAAACCTTCTCTGTGTTCTCTGTGGGCTCTGTGGTAGTTTATTGTCTTTTCACAAGCAAAACAGCAAAAGCGATGATTACCATGTGTAAGCTAGTATTGAGTTTTCTTTCGCAATTTTTCCATAACCTACGGCACTTCTCTAACCATGCAAAGGAACGCTCTACACATATATGATGATATGATCATGTCCTCTGGGGTGCGGGCTCGTTCACGAAATGGCCTTTCTACCCTTCGCTTTTTCTTTGGGCCACGCGTTCGCTTTGATATTTTAACAACAGTGGAAGAGTAAATAATCCACCCTGTAATAGCAGTTGTAGAATGCCTTCAAAGCCTCTTTGTGGTTCTGGGAAAAACTTACCAAACATCAACCATCTAGTGGCTAATACTAAACTTCCCGCTGTCACACTCACCAAAGCCATGCGATTAATGCTTTGCCAAAAGGATTTCGTTAATAGTGGGTGCATAGCTTTTAATTTCCATGCAAGTATTCCGACATTAGCCCATGCGCTTACGCTTGTTGCCAAAGCTACGCTAACAGCGCCCCAACCAAATCCTACGATGAATAGCAGGTCCAATGAAGCATTGGCAATCACGGCTATAATCGAGGCAATGGCAGGGATTCGCTGATTGCCTTGGGCATAAAAGGCGGGTGCTAAAACGAGCACCAAAACCATGGGCAAGAGTCCGAAACTATATCCAAGAAGGCATTTTGCTGTCCCTAAAATAGAGTCTAATCCAAAATCTCCTCTTCCAAATAACACCGAGATTCCAAGATCGCCCATCACCCAAATAGCTATGGTTACAGGGAAAATAAATCCGCAAGTTCTTTGCAAACCGAAGATTAAAAAGTTTTCAAATTGCGCTTGATCTCCAGACTTCAAGGCTCTCGTCAAAGGAGGGAGGATCGCTCCTGCTAATGCTACTCCAAAAAGAGCGATCGGCAATTGTTGGATGCGAAGTGCATACCACAGATAAGCAGGCCCTTCGCCTTGTGCGAAGCGTGCAAAAATAGCATCTAAGGCGTTGTTAATTTGTGTAGCTCCCACTCCTAAGAAACTTAGTAGCAATGGTTTAACAAAAATCCGCAAGTCTCCCAAGTGAAAAGATAAATTGTGAAACAATTCTTTTCTGCGCGCTGCCAGAATTCTTAATAAACGAGGAACGGTGACTGCCCATTGAGCCATACAGGCAAAAACCACCCACCCTGCAAACCAAGGCATTGCCTCTGTAGCTGATAGATGCCTCAAGGATAATACTCCAGCGATGGCTATGACGTTAAAGGCCATGGGAGCTACTCCTGGAGTGAAGTAGCTTTTCTCGCATTGCAATAGTGAGGCATTCAAACCATACAAACATATAAACAGCAAACCTGGCATCAAAAGGAAGGTAAGCCCGACGATTTCGCGTGTCCCCTCCGATAGTCCCCCGAAGCTCCAGATGGCTCCTAGGCCTAACATCGACAGGGTAATGATCATCAGCAATCCTAAAGTGAGCACCAGCGCGAGAGTGCGAAAAAACCCGTACGCTCTTTTGGGATCTTGCTGGCGCAAACTCTCAAACTGAGGTATAAAGGCACTTTGCAAAGCGCCTTCGCCAAATAAGCGCCTCATTAAATGGGATAAACGAAAAGCCACGAGAAAGGCTGCCACCGATTCTTGCGTGCCGAAAGCGTAAGCCATGGCGACATCGCGCAGCATTCCGAAGACTCGGCTGAGCATTGTACCGCTTAAAAAGCGGCGAGCGGACTTTATGATGGAGTGGGTTGTGTCTTGCATGGCATGTCCTTATTATTTATGAAAGTGGACCTATTTTGCCGAGATTGACGTTTTTTGGGAACATGGATCGCCTGTCCGTCTCGAAGGGGGCGCTCTAATTTGAGACGAGAAAGATTAGAATTTTCCATGGGAATGGCTTGCTGAAGGAGTTCTTTTAATAAGGTGCCTTGTTGGACGCGGTAAGTTCCGGGCTTTTCTACAGCACCTTTAATAGAGACTTCAATTTCTTGAATTTCATTGAGATTATGTGGAGAGGGAGAGTAGTGATTTCTTTGAATGGTGGTGATGGCCATAAAAGCTGCCATCAGAGCCAAAATCGAAGCTACTGCCAACCATTCATGTAAAGGAAGCGAGGGTTTGTCCAAGGATTCCGCAGGGTTATCTACCTATTATGTGCTGAAATGCTGCACTCGATCCGCTTTTCACGTTGTCAGGCATCTTCATGTCAGCCTTTGCGTGTTCATTATACCTACCTAACCACACTTTAAAAACATTAGGAATTACAATGGATTCGGAAATAAGGACATCTGCTCCGCTTGACACGATAACACCCCAGATCGGGAATAGCTCACCCACAATCACTATTGCAAATAGTTTCGTGATTGCAGAAATCAGCGCCACCCATGGGCGTTGCCAGTTAACACTCTCAATATTCTGCAACTTCGTCCACTTGCGCAAATGATAACTTCTGATTGGATCTTCAGGTGCCTCTATTTTTACCCAGCTATTACCCAGAGGCTCTAAAAGAGCTTCTAGCTCTAATCTTCTCCCTTGAGTCTCAACAAAATGCTCTTGCTGTATCCCTTGAAACGCTTTGCGTTCTGCCTCAGGTATCTTTACACTTTGTTCACTTAATGCTTGTAGATATGCGCGCTTTTCTGCGTAACCTTTAACATCTTCCTCATTGATCCCTAGCCCATGCTTGCGCCTCAGAGCGTTATCTTGATGTGCGGCCCATAGACTCTGAATGCAACTGAGCACTTTGTATCTGGCTTCGATCTCACTTTGTCTAACCCAAATGGCCTGAATTTGAGCAGCGACTTCCACACCCAAAGAAACTGCGCCAAACCTTTTAATGGAAAAGTAGGATAGAGCACCACCTACAACCGGAATAGACGCAACGGTTGTATCTAGTTTGGATAAACTAAAGAGTCCCAACTCACCCAAATTTTTAACGAAGCCCAAACCACGAAAGATGGCAACTCCCACAATTCCTATCTTTTCCAACTCGAACTTCTTATCGTCTAGATGTTCCTCCTTCCTTAAAGCAAGAGTTCTTTTTGCCAACTCCCATACATCCAAACCATCTGAAATCACTTTCCATTGCTTCATTTGATTGTGCAAGAACGTGGAAAAAGTTTGAACAATTTTAAGGTCAAGCCATAGGAGTAGTTTAATCTGTCCAATCCCAAACTTCATCGACTTGGCAAGACCTTCTGCCGTTATGAGTGTGTCTAGAGAGGCTTTTGTGACCGTGGGCTCGGCCTCAACAAGGTAGTTTTTGGCGCGTTCTGCATAATAGGGGCCGTAAGCCGGGAAGGTCATGAATGGTCCTCCTTTAGGTAAGGGGATCAATCATAACGAAACAGAGGAAATCTTGTAAAGGAGGATTATTCGTTTTTAGAGAAGAGAACGTAGCAGCTGTAGGTGGTCATACAAACACTGCCCAAAGCAGCAAGGGCAGGACCAAAAAGCGCTGTTCCGGCATAAAGGCTAGCCAATCGTATCACACCCAAAGCCACATGGTTTATGGAATCTAAAATTTTATTGTAGGAGTTTGCTTTAAGGTTTAGAAGAGAGGTGAGGTTATATTTGGTGCCCCCTAGCTGGGCCTTTCCAATAGCTTCATTCAACTCTTTGATTTTTCCATATTCTTCCCAAATGATATGGGTAAAGCATATGATACGCAAGCTGGCACTAGATAGTTCAAAAAGCGGAATATTCCCGATAGAAGTGGCGATAGTACCGAAATCATCAATGCCCAATATACTTGCATTTATAAGAACGTGACGTGCGACGGATGAGATCATAATGACGGAGGAGGTCCACGATTTTTTATCTTCGTTATACCACTTATGCAGGCTAAAAAATGTATTAACAATATCGACAAAGACGATCCCATTTGAGGTGGAAGAAATTGTTTCTGCAAGTGCCTTAAGCTTAGCGATTTCTGGAAAAATAACCGTGCTGAGTAAAGCAACGCTTTCGCAAACCCATGATATGGTTAAGGTTTCATACATTACCTTTGCGACAGTAGGTTGCCATCTAACAGTGAAGTCACCGGCGGATGAAACACAACTTAAACTAGCCATAATAATATCTAAATTTTATTTAATTAAGACATTATTATACACTAGTATAATTTCTAAGTCAACTATTTTGTCAGGTTTTTTAAAATTATTTTAAGCGTTTTCTGTTTTAGAACCGCTTTTCTGCGAAGTGAATACTACATAGCAGTTGTAGGTGGTTAAATAGATTTTACCTAGGGCTGCAACACCTGGACCAAAAAAAGCTATTCCGGCACAAATAGATGCAAGACGAATGACCCCCCATGCTAACTTATTTGTTCCAGCTAACATTTTGTTATAGGAAATTGATCTCTTTTTTAATAAGGCCTCTATTAGTTCAGGATTTTCTTTGAAATTTTTTGCAATTTCTTGATTGAGTCCCCTAACAACAGTCCACTCTTTCCAAATTGTATGTGCAGAATGAACGATACGTAAACTGGATAAGGCCAAACCAAGCAGTGGAATGTTTCCAATGGAATGGGCTAATGCTTCGAAGTCAATATCTAGTTTATTTATATTACCAAGAGTGCGGCGCACAATGGCAGAGATCATGAGGGCAGTGGATTTCAGAGTTTTATTTTTAGATTGATACCATTTCTTAACAGTCGAAAAACATTTAAAGAAACTTATAAAGGAGATTGTATCGGTGGCATATGAAAAGGTTTCGGCGATTATTTGAAATCCCCCAATTTGAGGGGCTACTGCGGCTGTAAAGTTGGTTATGCTATCGCACACGGAGGAAATTTTTTGGACCTTAACCATTGATTTTGCAACTATAGGTTGCTTAGCAATTATAAAGGTCGAAACTGGGGCTATAATACTGCTCATAAAAAGGTTGGTTAAAATTTAAGTTATATAATAATTATAATTTTAATTTACCTTTTTTGTCAAGCGTTTCCAGCGTTTCCAGCGTTTTTTTTTAATTGCTTGTACAAACTTGATTCTAATAGGATTTTAAGACCCCCAGTTGATAAGGCAATGGCGCAGAAAATCCAGGCCATAGTTAGAGAAAAACCAAATAGAGTCATAGCGCCCCATAATACGTAACTGAGGCTACTAGTGATCCCTAATAGTGCCAAATTCTTGGTAGCTAGGTCTTGAGCATGCAGAAATTGGTTGATGTTATGTCTTAGGGCTACTACGCAAGCCGAGATAAATAGGCTGGCTTCCAATCCTTGAAGAAGAGGTAGTGAAGAACCTAAGTGGATCTGATCCATTTTATGAAGTGCACTGAGTACAGTTGCAGCACCTGCACTAAAAAACAGGATTCCGTGCACCTGATAAAATTTTTGAGCGCAGAAATCGGCTTGCTTGCCTATAAAAAATTGCAGGCAACTTCTACGAATTTTGGCTGATTGCGTTTGCAAATTGACGGAAATAGGCTTTATATCAGGTTTTGAAGCACCATCCCAGAATATTTCTTTAAGGCCAAAAACAGCGAGAAAGATTCCTTGCAGAACATGAACCGCCGGAGAACGGAGTTGCTGCCAAGCCCAGCCAACCACTTCGAACTGTGTCACGAGAAGAGGGGTAATCATAGGTGTTCAATTTTTAAACCGCGGGTAAATTCCTCGGCGGACATCCGTTTTTTCCCCTCTAGCTGTAATTCAATAATCTTCAGGGTATCTTTACCACATGCCACAAAAATGCCCTGTGGGCCATATGAGAGAAGGGTACCGGGAGTGCCCTGTTTTTCAGGCTCTAAGGCAGTTTTGTAAATCTTTAATCTCTTAGGTTCACCCTGGACTTGGAACATACACCAGGCTCCTGGCGCAGGTGTAACGGCACGTACAAGGTTGTGGATAACTTGTGCGGGCTTTTTCCAGTCGATTAGGCAATCTTCCAGTTCTATTTTGGGGGCTAATGTGGCGAGGTCATGATTTTGCGGGGTTCGCGTTGCGGTGCCTGCTTCGATTTCATGGATCACCCGCAAAAGGGTGGGTTTGCTAGCTTCGCACAGCCTTTTCTCCACTTCGGGGAAGATGTCATCGGGTCCAATAGGCACCTCAGCCATGGTGATGATATCGCCAGCATCCATCTTTTTGGCCATATGCATAATGGTGATGCCGGTTTTAGTATCGCCATTTAAAATGCTATGTTGGATGGGCGCAGCGCCTCTATACTTAGGGAGTAAGCTTGCATGAACGTTAATACACCCCTTTCTAGGCATATCCAAGAGGTGCTGTTTGAGGATTTCGCCATAGGCCACAACTATAAAAAGGTCCGGATTGAAATTTTGAAAGGTGGAAGCAAAGCTGGGGTCCGAGACAATAGGGGGCTGAAAAAAGGGGAGGGAGAGGGATTGGGCGACTTCCTTTACAGGAGTGGGCACAGGGGTGCCTGAGCGCCCTTTAGGCTTATCGGGCTTTGTGATCACAGCCACAATTTGGATCTTGTTTTCGACCAGAAATTGTAAAATTTCCGCCGCAAAATGAGGGGTTCCAAAAAAGATCACTTTCATTCTTCTGAACCTTGATCATTCTCTTCTTCTGCCTGGAAGCCCATTAACCCCCTTTTGGAATTGCGGCAAAAATGGATCCAGTGTTTGACTTCGGGAAGGGGTTCGACATCTTTTTCTGTGCAGTTGATAGCCTCTTCAAAATGCAATCCGGAGCGATAAAGCAGCTTGAAAGCTTTGGATAACTCTTTGCGGGTTTGCAGCGTGAAGCCGTTTCTCTTCAATCCGATGAGGTTAAGGCCGCCAAACTTGAAGGGGATGCCCGCACCGATGGTGTAGGGGGGGATATCATGTGTCACTCGGCTCATGCCTCCAACCATTGCGTAGCAGCCGATGCGCACAAACTGATGAATGGGAGTCATGCCGCCGATAATGGCGTGATCTTCAACCGTCACATGGCCGGCTAATGTGGCATTATTGCTCATGATCACGCGATTGCCGATGATGCAATTGTGTGCCACATGGCAGTAGGCCATGATTAAACAGTGATCTCCGACGGAAACGGTCGTATTTTCCTGACAGGAAGAATTGATCGTTACGAATTCGCGAATTTCGCAGTTTTTGCCTATCTTTACAAACGTCTTTTCGCCGCGGAATTTTAGGTCTTGGGTCTTGGTGCCGATACTGGCGCCCGGATAGACCGTAGTGCCCTCACCAATAGTTGTGAAGCCATCAATATAAGCATGTGACTTGATGACAACATTGTCCTCTAGTGTCACATTCCCTTTGACGATGGCGTAGGGCTCGATGATGACCCCTTGGCCTATGTGTGCGCCACTTTCTACAATTGCTGTCGGATGGATGAATATTTGTTTCATAAGCTTTTCTTAAATCTGGTTAACGTCTACAAGTGCAAATCCAATTTCAGCTTCTGCCGCAATTCGGTCATTTACGGTGGCTTCCATTTTCATGCGACCGCCCCTAAGGCCAAAATGCAACCCTTCACCTCGCAAAAGCAGTACATCTCCCGGACGAACAGGGTTTCGAAACTTTGCATTATTCACATTGAGCAGTACGGCAATTTTTCCATTATCCGCTTTCAGGTGTACCAGTACGCCGCCGGTTTGCGCCATAGCTTCCAGTATCAGAACTCCGGGCATAATCGGTGCTTCCGGAAAGTGGCCTTGAAAAAAGGCTTCATTGATCGTGACATTTTTTTGACCAAGGATCGAACCCTTTTCCAAGTCGAGTTCAATGATTTTATCGACGAGTAAAAAGGGATAGCGATGAGGGAGAATTTTTACAACATCCCTCAAATCCAAAGTCTTTCGATTTTCTTTAGACATTTTGCGAATCCTCCGCAAAGTAATTGTAAATAATTTTTGCCAATTGATGATTAGAGGCGTGTCCGGAACGTATGGCGATGACATGCGCAAAAAAAGGAAATCCAACCAGCGACAGGTCTCCAATGACATCCAAAACCTTGTGACGCACCATTTCGTCAGGAAAACGCAACCCTTCGCGGCTGAAGACCACATCTCCTTTTATGACGACAGCGTTGTCTAAACTTCCCCCCTTAATGAGGCCTTTATCCATCAGCATCGACACCTCTTCGTATAGAGAGAACGTCCTGCAGTTGCCAACTTTGGTGCGAAAATTATCGGTAGTGACATCGATAGAAAGGAATTGTGATTGCAGAGCCGCAGATTTGGGATAATTCAATGTATAGCTGATGCGATAGCCGTCATAAGGTAGAGCCACTAAATGAATATCTTTTTCAGACCAGTAGAGAGGCTGTTGCAGACGACGTATGGAGACGGTATCCTGCAATTCTTCGACCCCTGCTTCTTCAATCATTTGAACAAATCGTTCCGAACTGCCGTCGGCAATCGGGGGCTCTAAATTGGAAACTTCAACAAGTAAGTTATCAATGTGATACGCTCTCAAGGCTGCCAGCACGTGTTCGACGGTATGGACGCGTGCATCACTCACACCCAAAGTGGTGCTGCGTTGTGTGTCGCACACATAGGGTACGGCGGCAGGAATCGTGGGCTGACCCGGCAAGTCCATTCTTTTAAAAGAGATTCCGGATCCAGCCGGCGCAGGGCAAAAGCGCATACACACTTCTTGTCCTGTGTGAACACCTAAACCGCAATAA
>Ga0207151_1119_pt1 | contig 18367 bp, 12 predicted proteins | sample Alteio_BWMinHeat_29_FD_153523 | JGI IMG/M metagenome (GOLD analysis project Ga0207151, IMG submission 153523) | Enriched cells from forest soil in Barre Woods Harvard Forest LTER site, Petersham, Massachusetts, United States -... | ecosystem: Environmental > Terrestrial > Soil > Temperate forest >... | reverse complement strand
TTGATCCGGGGCTGGCGATGCCGGTGATGTTGGGAGTGTTGAGCGGATCGTTGATCGGGGCTCGGGTGCTAGCGGGAACTAAGGTGCGGGCACTGCGGATAGTGTTTACGATTGTGATTGCAGCGCTCGGTGTCGAAATGATTTTTAATGCGCTAACGGGGCGGATTTAGGAGCGTGGTCGGTGATTCGTGCTCCGCTTGCAGTGAGAAACCGGAGGAGGAAGATTTAACGGGGCGGAAGAGACGTCGCAGCACAAAGTACGCGCAGAGACTGCGGAACGGGGAGAACAGAGCTTGGCTAGCATGAATTATGAGGCGGAGCGGCAGATGGATGCCGTAATGGGGCATGTGCTGCGGGTGGGTGTGTTGGTTGCGGCAGCATTGGTTTTTATGGGCGGCGTTTTGTATTTGGTGCGGCATCCTATGCCTACGGTTGAGTATCGGCATTTTCAAGGGGAGCCGGAGGAGTACCGGACGGTGCGGGGGATTTTGCAGGAAGCGGCGCGGCTGCGCGGGCGGGGATTGATTCAGCTGGGATTGCTGGTGTTGATTGCTACGCCGGTGGCGCGGGTCGTGTTTTCGGTGTATGCGTTTTCGCGGCAGCGGGATTGGACGTATGTGGCGGTGACGCTAATTGTCCTGGGCATCCTGTGCTACAGCTTGTTTGGGGGGCACGGGTAAGATCCAGAATGGCAGCTATCGGATCGGCGGCCCGCCGCTGGTGAAAAACCAGAACGATAAGGCCCAGAAGGTCACGCCCACGGCGGTAGCCAGGCCGAAGGCTTTCATGCGCTCGATTCGGTCGACCTCTTCAAAGACGAGCATGAGAACGGCGATTCCTCCGAGGCCGGCGATCATTCCGCCAATGACCGGGACAACGGCAAAGCATTGATACAACTGGCCAAGCAGGTATGCCCGCATGACCGCGCTATAGGTGCCTTTGGCATCAAACAGGGCTTTGGCCAGAACATGCGACAAACCGATCTGCAAGACAATCCAGACCAGGGTAAAAAGAAAAGTTGTTGCGAAGCGAATTGACAGCGCATTCCGCGGGACGGGGTAACCGAGGCTCAGGTAGCGAATCGCCAGGATGCCAAAAGGCAGAGCGCAGGCAACAGCAAGGATCAAAGTGCCGTAAACCAAAGCGTTGTTGTCACGCGAAGCGCGGCGAATGGCCGCATCGTCCCAGCAGAGAATCTTGATGGCTTCGCCGAAATAATGGAGTGGCGCAAAGCGAAGAGGGGGAGGAGGAGCGAGCTCGTCCGGAGCCGCCAGCGGCGCGATACCGGCGCAGGTGTGGGTGAGGCCGTAGTCTTGTCCGCAAACCGAGCATTGCGCGTGAGGCCTCGCTTGGCGCCGGAAAGCAGGCGCGACAGGCGATAGCAACTCTACAAGTGCCGGGAATGTACCACAATTGTGCCGCAAAGAGTATGAGCTCGAATTGCCGAGCTGCGCGGTAGGGCGTAGAATGCGAGAAAGAGTAAACTGGGCTAGCTACGCAACAAAATACCTGCGAAGAAAGACTGCGCGAGGAGAACGATCATGGCGACAGCGACACTGACGCGAACTGCGGCAAAGGGCGGGAGCTTTTTGCTGGAGTCGGCTGCGGCGGCGGATGTGTTCACGCCGGCGGATTTGACCGACGATCAGAAGCTGATCGGGCAAACGGCGGAAGAATTTGTGATGAAGGAAGTAATGCCGCTGGTGAAGGAGCTAGAAAACAAGAAGCCGGGATTGATGGCCGAGCTGGTGCGCAAGGGCGCGGAAGTCGGGTTGATGGGCGGCGGTGTGCCGGAAGAGTATGGCGGAGCGGGCCTTGACAAGATTGCCACGACGGTCCTGACGGAAAAGCTTTCCATTTACGGCGGGTTTGCAGTGACGCACGGAGCGCACGCGGGAATAGGAACGCTGCCCATCGTGTATTTCGGGACGGAAGAGCAGAAGAAGAAATATTTGCCCAAGCTGGCGTCTGCGGAAATGATTGGCGCATATTGTTTGAGCGAGCCGCAAGCAGGTTCGGACTCGCAGAATTCGCTGACCCGCGCGGTGCTGAATAAAGAAGGCACCCACTACATTTTGAACGGGCAGAAGATGTGGATCACCAACGGCGGGTTCGCCGATTTGTACGTGGTCTTTGCGAAGATTGACGGCGAGAAGTTCAGCGCGTTCCTTGTGGAAAGGGCTTTCCCCGGATGCAAGCCGGGCAACGAAGAGCACAAGATGGGGATTCACGGGAGCTCGACGACGCCGGTATTCCTCGAGAATTGCGCCGTGCCGAAAGAGAATTTGCTGTTCGAGATCGGGCGCGGGCATATCGTGGCGTTTAACGTCTTGAATGCGGGAAGATTTACGCTGGGCGCTTCGGCGGTGGGGGGATCGAAGAACGTACTGATGACCGCGGCGAAATACGCAAAAGAGCGGAAAGCGTTCGGCAAGCACATCGGGGATTTCGGGCTGATCAAGGAAAAACTGGCGGAGATGGCGATTCAGATTTTTGCGGTGGAATCGATGGTGTACCGCAGCTCGGGAAATATCGAGGCGGCGATGAGCGCTGCGACGGGCGATAAAGTTGCGCACTCCATGAAAGTGCTGGAGGAGTACGCGATCGAGAGTTCGATAGCGAAAGTGTACGGCAGCGAGATGCTGGACTTCGTGGTGGACGAAGGAGTGCAGATTTTCGGCGGATATGGATTCCACGAGGATTACGCGGTGTGCCGCGCATACCGCGATTCGCGGATTAACCGGATTTTTGAGGGCACGAACGAAATCAACCGCATGCTGATCATTCAAATGCTGATGAAACGGGCGCTCGGGGGGCAGCTGGCGCTGATTCCGGCGGCGATGAAGCTGGCCGATGAGGTTTTGGCCGGGCCGTCGTTTGAGGATGCGCCGGAAGGCCCGCTGGCGGACGAAGCGCGAGTGGTGGCAAGCAGCAAGAAGATGTTCTTACAAGCGGCGGGCGGAGCGATGCAGAAGTACCGCGAGAAGTTGGCCGACGAGCAGGAATTGATCGGGGCGCTATCGAACATCGTGATGGAGGTTTATGCGATGGAATCGTGCCTACTGCGCGCGCAGAAGGCGGCGGCGAAGAATGCAGGAGCCGCGGCGGCGATGGTCGATGCAGCACGGGTGTTCATCAACGATGCGGCGGAACGCGCCGAGCATGAAGCGAAGCGCGCGCTTGCGGCGGTACACGAAGGCGATATGTTGACCACGCAAATGGCGGTTCTGAAGCGCTTCGCGAAGCGCTCGGCGGTGGATACGATCGCGCTGCGGCGGCAAGTGGCCGCGGCGGTGCAGGCACAGGACCGCTATCCGTTTGAAGGGCGCTGATGCTCGAGCACGAAGAGAGTGCGGAGAGGTCGTGTCCGGGCAGCTTACCCGGCGAACTCCCATGCAACCAGCCTGCGACGGTGCATTGTGTGCGCTGCGATAAGTGGTTTTGCGATGTGCATGCGGAAGACGAAGAGCGGCATGTCTGCATTCTGGAGATGAATCGCTGAACCGTTAAGCCCGCAAAGTGGTCTGGCCGCGCCGAAACGAAACGGACGGCGGGGACAGCGGCTGGCTCAGGTGAGCTAGGTTTCGATTTGCACTAAATCTGCGGACGAATCCTCGGGCGGATCGCTGGGACGCCAGCGGGAAGGCCGTGCGGCGCGCGCGCGCAGGCGGTTCATCAGCAAGCCGATTTCGACGGAAGTGCCGACGAAGTGGCCGACTTTGAGGGGGCCGACAACTTTTACGTCGCGGATCCAGTGCAAGCCGACGCTGGCAGCGCAACCGCATTGCGAGCAATCGGGCGAGCCGCCGAAGACGCAAGGCTCGACGCGAGTTACCAAGTCGGCGGAGTAATTCACCGACATTTTCGCGAACAGACAATCCCGCGGGTTCTTGGGCGGGGTGATGAGCGCTTTCGCCATGCCCTCGTTCATGAGGAGCTTCGGGTATTTGTGGTGCAGCCGCGCCAGCTCGTGGGCCACGAAGCTGCGCTGGCTGGGCGCAAGCATTTCCGCGCTTTGCTCGCCGATTTGCGGCGTGTACAGGCTGACCCAGATGCGGTCGACTTCGCTGCGCGCGCTCCAGAACGCCAGATACTCGTCGAAGTAGGAGTCGCGCTCGAGCATGGCGGCCGTGATAACCCAGTGCACGTTGACCGTGCGGTCGCAGATATTCTTCAGGAGCCGCTCGTAGGTCGCAGGCTTGCGGCGGATGTCGTGGTGCTCGGGAAGACCGTCGACGGAAATGGCTACGCGGATTCTAGGGAGATGCATCCACTCGGCGGGAATTGGAATGACGCCGCTGGTGACGACCATGGTGAACACGCCCATGGCGGAAAGCTCGGGAAGAATCAAAGACAGCTCGCGATGGCGCATCATCGGCTCGCCACCGACGAGCGAGACTTGCAGCGGGCGATGCTGGCGGACCAAATCGAGAACGCCGCGTACGAGGGCATCCCCGCGGAAATCGGAAAGTTCTGTGAGTACTTTTCCTCCGCCGAGGTGAGCGTCGCCATAGGCGTAACACCCGGGGCAACTGAGCGGGCACTCCTTGGTAATTTCGATGGAAAGCAGGGGCGCACTGCCGGTGAGGATTTTGCCCCATCCACGCAAAACTTCCTTTGGCCTGATGGTTGGTCTTGGACTGCTAACGTTCATGGTGGTTTGATGCGCCGTTCGTCCGGCCTGATGCATGGACAGACTCATTTTTATTTTACGTCGCGTTCGATAGTTTTGAAACAAGAAGTCCGCCGAGACCTCGCGGTAGGCGAAAAGCGGAGCCCCCGCTCCCTGGCCTGGCCGCTCTGATTACCTCGACACAACCCTGCTAGGTATACCCAAAATGCTCAAGAAAATCGACTAGACTCTTAGCAACAGGCTGCCCGAGAGGCATAGGAGGGCGCGCACGATGCCCCGTAAGCTGGTGATCGTGGCTTTCGCGCTGGTGTTTCTTCACGCCTGCGTCATTGTGATGCTGGGGCCGTCGTCCTCCGGCTCGTTACTAGCCAATTCCATTGAAATCTCGATTTGTGCCTTTGCGGCGGCGATGTGCATCCGCGCCAGCCGGCGTGCGCAAGGTCTGAGCCGGCCGTTCTGGCTTTTGGTGGGAGCGGGCGTCGCAATGTGGGGAATTGCTAATCTGGGCTGGATGTATTACGAAGTGGGACTTGGAATCGAGCCACCGACAGGCTCGCTGGTGCGATTCCTGTTTGCCAGCCAGGCGATATTTTTCGCGATGGCGTTGCTTCTGGACCAGGGACGGGATTCCTCGCGCCTCGATCTGGAATCGCTGCTGGATTTCACGCAGTTAACGATTGTCTTCTTCCTGATTTACCTCGGCTTGTACTACCTGCCTGCGCTGCGCGCGGACCAGCACACCGCTATGATTCGGGAAATCTGGGTCGAGATCGGAGAGGATATTGCGCTGCTGGTGCTGGCGTTGGTGCAGTTCGCGCGGAACCGGGCAAGCCCCAATCGATCGCTGTATGCGGGACTGGCGATCTATCTGGCGGCCTACACCACCGGCGCAGGAATCTCCGACTATCAGCAAACGATCCGGGAAGCGCCTACCGGAACGTGGTTTGATTTTTCATGGACCCTGCCGCTCTTATTTGCGGCACTCTGGGCCGGCACCTGGAAGTCTTCGGAAGCGCCCGCGCCAATGGCGCTGCCGCGTCAGCGAACGATCGGCGAAATGCTGCTGACGAATACGATGTTCGCGCTGGCTCCGCTGGTGGTGCTGCTGCAAGTCGCGCAGCTCGGAACCGGATGGAGATTCCTGCGCTTTTCGCTGCTGGGCATCTCGATTCTGTGCTTTGCAGCGCGGCTGGCGCTCAGCGAATCGCACGAAGCCAAGAGTGCGGAGAGCGTCCGGCGACACGCGCTGGCAATGGACTCGGCGGTCGACGGAATGGCCATTCTCGATGATACCGGGAAATACATCTATGTGAATTCCGCCTTTGCACGAATGATGGGCTACGAAAATCTGCAATTCCTGTTGGGCAAACCCTGGAACGAAGTGGCAAACGCCCGGGACGTTGAGAGTGTCGTGCCGGAGATTCGCGATTCGCTCGGGAGGCGCGGGCGCTGGTTCGGCTCGATGACCCTGCACCATCCTAGCGGAACGGCCTTACCGGTCGAGATGGCTATCACCGCCTTGCCGGACGGCGGAACGGTGTGCGTCGGCCGGGATATTTCCGACCGCCGGAGGGCGGAGGCGGCGCGCATTGAAGCCGAATTCAAGTACCGGACGTTTGTGGAGCAGGTGGCGGCGATCAGCTACGTGGCGGAGCTTGGCGTCAACGGACAGTGGCTCTATGTGAGTCCGCAGGTCGAAACCATTCTGGGATACGCGCCGGATGAGTGGCTCGCCAAGTCCCGGGAATGGCTCAAGCTGGTGTCAGCGGAGGATCACGCCACCGTCGAGGCTGCGGAAGAAGCGAGCAAGCGAGGCGAGCCGTTTCAGGCGGAGTACCGCATCACCCGAAAGGATGGAAAGATCGCCTGGGTAAGCGATACCGCGGTGGTGGTGCCCGGAAGCGACCTGCATCCGGTAATGGAAGGCATCATCGTGGACATCACCGAGCGCAAGCAACTGGAGATCCAACTGCAACGCTCGCAAAGAATGGAAGCTGTGGGCCGCCTGGCTGGCGGAGTCGCGCACGACTTCAACAATCTTTTGACAGTCATCAAGGGTTACACGGAATTGGCGCTGAACCGCTCAGGGGTTTTGCCTGCCGTGACCGCGGACATCCAGCAAATCGACCATGCAGCCGAGCGCGCCTCCGCGCTGGTGCGGCAATTGCTTGCCTTTGGCCGGAAGCAGGTGCTCCAACCGAAACCGCTCGACCTGAACACGATCGTGATGAGCCTGGACAAGCTGATGCGGCGATTGATGAGCGAAGATATCGCGATGATCACGCGATGCGCGGAGAAGCTCGGAACGGTGAAGGCAGACCCCGGGCAAATCGAGCAAGTGATCATGAACCTGGTGGTGAACGCGCGCGACGCCATGCCTAGCGGCGGGCGCTTAACGATCGAAACCTCGAACGCCGAGCTCGATGCGAACTACGGCCTGGACCATGCCACCGTGCGGCCTGGATGCTACGTGATGCTCGCGGTCTCGGATACCGGAACGGGCATGGACACCGAGACGCAAGCGCATATCTTCGAGCCGTTTTACACTACGAAAGCCAGCGGACGCGGCACCGGCTTGGGTCTTTCCACGGTGTACGGCATCGTGAAGCAAAGCGGCGGCTACATCTGGGTGTACAGCGAACCCAGACACGGGTCGACGTTCAAAGTCTATCTGCCACGAATCGAAGAAACCGTGGAGGCTCCCAAACGCAGGGAAAAGCGAGCCACCCGGAAGGGTACGGAAACCATCTTGCTGGTGGAAGATGAAGAAGCGGTGCGCGATCTCGCGCAACTGTTGCTGGAGGGTGAAGGCTATTCCGTGCTGGTCGCCGAGACCGCGGCCCGAGCCGAGGAACTTTGCGCCACACATGCCGGTAAAATTCACCTGCTGCTCACCGACGTGGTGATGCCCCGGATGAGTGGCCGCGAACTGGCGCGCCGAATCACCGCGCAGTCCCCCAAGACTCGGGTGCTGTACATGTCTGGCTACACGGACAACGTGATCGCGCACGACGGAATGTTGGAGCCGGGAATCGCTTTTCTGCAAAAGCCCTTTACTCCCGCGGCGCTGGCGCAAAAGATCCGCGACGTTCTGGAAGCGCCCGCCGCCGTCAAGCCAAGCTAAAAGGCAAATCAGGGTTTCGGATCGGCCGGCGCTGCGTCCTTGGGTTTGCCGATAGTGGCCAGCGTCTCCACATTGAACCGTTTGTAATCCGAGTAGCGGGTCACCATGTTTATTTTGAACCCTTTCACCAACAAGACGCGCACGCCGACATGCGCTTCTTCATAGGTTGGCAGCCAGATCTCGTTGTTCACAAAGCCTTGCTCGAAGACGAAGCTTGTGCCCTTCTGCAGATTGGCCAGCAAGCCGCCGGCGAACTTCACGTCGCTCAGAAAATAGGCTTCCAGGCGGGCCACGTCGTGCGCTTTCTCGTCGATCCACACGACGCCGGCAAGCTTCTGCACAACTTTCTCTTCGAGCTTCCGCGCTTTGTATTCCGGATTCGGCTCGAAGTCGAAAACCAAGACGTCCTGGCCGCGAAAGCGCTCGCGTCGCGGATTCACAAACTGGCAGACCCGGAGAAACACTTCGATTCCGGGATCTTCTTCCTTGTCCGCTTTGCCTTCTTCTTTGGCTTTTTCTTCCTTGGCTTCCTTCTTGGCCTCTTTCTTCTGCAACTCAGCAATGCGCTTCTGGGTTTTCTCGTCTTCTTTTTTCTGCTCGGAATCGGAAAGAGCTTTGCCGTCTTTCTTGACCAGCGTGGAGATTTCTTCTCCGTTCAAGTAGAAGAAGCTGAATTCCTTCCGCTCTTTCTTCGATTCTTTGCCGTTCTTGTCGTATTCGGTCGCCTCTTCATCGCGGGTTCCGGCGTAGTTTTCCTTGATCTTGTCGATGGCTTTCTGGTTTTCGTCGATTTCCTTGAACAGCGCTTTCAAGTCCGGCAGCTGGACCTGAGACTTCTTCGGAAAGTCGAAGACGCGCTCGCCGATCGTTCCGTTTATCGCCACGCGCGTCACCGCGATGTCGTAAGAATCGCCGCCGCGGTGCAGTTCGATGCGATGCGGAATCTGCACGCCGCTTTCGGCATGGTAGTCATCGTAAAGGAGCACTTCGTCGACGCCGCCAACCGTCCCGGCTTCCTTCACCAGCAGGTGGCTTTGCGGATCAAAAAACATCTGCCGCTTGATTCCAGTCGGCAAAGTGATTTCCAACTCCAGCGCGTCTTTGCCTCGCACTTGCGCATGCCCTGCAAACGCAGCGGCAATCTTGTGCTTCTTCAGGTCCACCAGCCGCGAATTGTAGATTTGCGACGCCGCCTCCAGTTGTGCCCCTTCAGGACCAGTTAGCGTGCCGAGCTCACCGGTCGCCGTCTGGTGCCAGGCGGACTTCCCGTTGTAAGCCTCGATGACGCTATGCTCGCCTGTCAATAGTTCGGTATACAGCCGGTTCGGCAGCTTGGCGTCCAACGTGTAGGTGCCGGCTTTCCCATCTGCGCCGGTGAATGCTCCCTCGATGGTCAAGGTCTGCATGCGGCCGAGCGTCTTGGCGCCTCCTGCAGCTTTCACGTATTGATCGACGATTTTGCCAGGTTCCTGCGCCCCGGCCGGAGCCGTTCCCGCCAGAATCGCTGGAAAGGCCAGGGCCAGGAAACGCGCCAATATTAGGTAGTAATGGACACGTGTGCGCATAGGCTCAAGGTTTAGAACGCAGTTTTCAGGGAAAAGTTTCCCTCAGAATGCACAATCCTCAAACCTAGGGGGACAAAGAACATGGCCGGAGGACGTGGAGTATCGCGAGGGTGGGGACATCGCGAGCGGGATGCGCAAGAGGCGAGTCACCCATTCAGATTTCGTGCTGAAATGGGGTGTAACCACGTCGCGTGAGCCCTACGATTGCCACCTGGCGGTGATCAACGGCGGAGTTGCAAGGGAAAACACGGCTCGATTGTGCTGCTCGACTCCGAAGGCCAGGAAGCCTTGCGCTCGAATTTTTCCGGGGCCGTCGACCAGCAAGCGGGACGGCGCTAGGCTGAATGCCATGAGCAACGACGTGGCTATCGAAGCGCTGACCTTCACTTGCGAGCTGCAAGTACAAGCTTGAGCCAACCGCGCGCATTACTCGTAACGCAGCGCGACCAACGGGTCTACGCGAGTAGCGCGACGCGCCGGAAAGTAGGAAGCCGCAGCGCCCACCAGCGTCAGGATGACAGCGACGCCCGCAAATGTCACCGGATCGGATGTGCTGACGCCAAAGACAAAACTCCGCAGCACTCGCGAAAGCAGAAGCGCGCCGATGAGCCCGACGGAAACGCCGATCAGCGCAAGACGCAAGCCTTCACCGACAATGATCCGAAGAATGTCCACAGGTTGCGCGCCCATGGTCACGCGAATGCCGATTTCGCTGATGCGCTGCGTTACCGAATACGACATCACGCCATAAACGCCGACCGCAGCCAGAACTAACGCCAGCGCAGCGAAAATGCCAATCAGCCAGGTACGGAAGCGCGGCTGCGCTACACTTGTCTGGATGTTCTGCTCCATCGAGCGCACGTTGACCAGCGGCTGATCGGGATCGATTTCCGCGAGCGCGCTGCGCAGCGCGCTCGATGCTGCGAGCGGCTCCATAGCCGTGCGCAAAATAACCGACATCTGAAAAACCGGAAGAAGCTGGTCCGCCTGACGGTAGGGAAGATACATCTCCGCTTTCGCATCCACGCCCAGTCCTTGTAACACGTCTCCGACAACGCCAACGACTTCCATCGTCGGCACTTCCTTCTCGGGAAGCGCTCCGAGCTGCATGTGCTTCCCCAGCGGATTTTCGTTCGGGAAAAAAGTATGCGCCATCGCGGAATTGATGACCACTACGGCGGGAGCTTTTTCGGTGTCGCCGGGCGTGAGCAGGCGGCCCTGCAACAGCGGCACGCCCAGCGTCTCAAAATAGTTTGGCGTCATGGTGCGGTAGCCGGCAGCGGTAAAATCGTGCGGAGATTTGGGCGGCCTCCCGGTGATATTAAAATGAATCAGGCCGCCTCCCCCGCTCACCGGCAAGAAAGACGCCGCTGCCGCGGAGCGCACGCCTGGCAAAGCTTTTGCGCGCTCCACCAATCGATCGTAAAACTCATAACGCTGTTCCGGCTTGGCATATGCCGTCACCGATAAGGGAATATCCGCGGCCAGCAGATGATCCGGCTGGAAGCCCGGCGGAACATCCTGCAACCGCGCAAAGCTCCGCAAGAGCAAGCCTGCGCCGACAAGCAGTAACATGGCCATGGCGATTTCCGCGGCCACCAGCACGCCGCGAATGCGATGATGCCCCGGCCCCGTAGTCGAGCCGCGCGAGCCCTCGTTGAGCGCCTCGCGCAGATCCAGCCCCGCCGTGCGCAGCGCCGGCACGATGCCGAACACCAGTCCGGTCACCACAGCGACGCCGATTGTAAACAGCAGCACCGAGCGATCCAGCGAAACGCTGAACGCCGCGGGCACGCTCCCCGCGGAAAGTTTCAAGAGCGGACCGAGGGCCGCCCACGCCAGCAGCAATCCAAGCATCCCGCCAACCATCGACAGCAATACGCTCTCGGTCAGCAGCTGCCGCACCAGCCGCCCGCGGCTCGCGCCCATCGAAGTGCGTATCGCCACTTCCCGGCCCCGCGAGGCCGCGCGCGAGAGCAGCAGATTGGCCACGTTCACGCACGCGATCAGCAGTACCGCGCTCACCGCACCCAAAAGCAGCAGCAGCGCCGGCCGCACGTTCTGCACCATCTGCTCCTGCAAACCCACCACATCCGCGCTCGTGCCCGTGTTGTAGTCGGGATACTGCTGTTCCAGCCGCTTGGTGATGCCGATCATTTCTGTTCGCGCTTCAGCGCGTGTCACGCCCGGCTTCAGCCGCCCGATGGCGATAATTCCGGGATGCCAGTTGCGGTCGGCAGGCAGCGTCTTTGCCCATGGAACGAATGGCAAAAACACATCCGCCGGCTGCAGCAGTTCGAATCCTCGCGGTAAAACGCCGACGACCGTGTACGGCTGCGTGTCCAGCGTGACTGGCTTGCCGAGAATTTCCTGGGAGCCGCCGAATCGCCGCTGCCATAACGCATAGCTCAGCAGCACCACCGGACTTCCGCCTGCGCGATCTTCCTCGGCTAGAAACGTGCGTCCAAGCTGCGCAGTTACGCCCAGCAGCGAAAACAGCCCGGCAGTGGCGTAGCGCGAATTCAGCCGCTCCGGTTCTCCAGCCCCGGTCAGGGCAATCGTCGCGCCGCGCGTGGCTTCCAAGGATTCAAAGGAATGGCTCTGGTCGCGCCAATCCTGATAATTCTCATAAGACGTGCTGATCACCGGGAAAGAGCTTTTCTCCGCCACAATCACCAGGCGCGCAGGCTGGCGAAAACCAAGCGGCCGCAGCAGCACGGCATTCACAACCGTAAAAATCGCGGTATTGGCACCGATGCCCAATGCCAGCGTGAGGATAGCAATGGCGGTGAAAGCCGGATTCTTGCCGAGCAGCCGGAAAGCGTAGCGGATATCCTGGAATAGTGTGGACACAAGTCCCCCGAAATGGATGGGAATCCTATCTCATCTGACGGACGCCGCGGCCAAATGTTGCTGCTGCTCACACCGCAGAAGCTGCCACTCGTCCCTACGGCGCGGTCTTCGGGCGATTGACGTACTTCTCATACAGTCGCTGGTGTTTGTTGTCCGTGGAGGTCAGCCGTCCCCTGATAAAGAGGTAGCGCACGTCGGTAGTGACTTCAAGCGGATCGCCGCTGGTGACAATCACGTTGGCGGTCTTGCCCACTTCAAGCGTGCCGATTTGGTCGGCGAGGCCCAGAATCTCTGCCGGATAAAGCGTTACGGCCTTCAGTGCCTCCTCATAAGGCAGGCCATGCGCAACGGCGTTAGCAGCGTTCTGGCCCAGCCGCCGCGCAAACGAATTGTCGAAGCTGCCGATGGCGAATTTCACTCCGGCTTTTGCCAATTCGGCGGGCTGGCTGAGCAGGCGATCGTACGGATCATCTTCCTCGGTCGGCAGCGTCAGCGGCGGCCGCAAAATCACCGGCACACTCTTTGAGCGCAGTAGATCCTTCACTTGGTAAGCTTCCGCTCCGCCCGCGATGATAATTTTCAGTTTCTGCTTGTCCGCGAATTCCACCGCGTTGCGAATCTCCCGCCCGCGGTCGGCCACCACCAGCATCGCAAGCTGACCGCGGACCACCGGCACCAGCGCCTCCAGTTTTACGTCGCGCCGAAAATCCGCCGTCTTCTCGTGCTCGAGCGCCACCGCGTAATGGCGGGCGCGCTCGAGCCATTCTGTCAGCTCGCTCAGCTGCTTTTCGTATTCCATTTTCGCTTCGGCAAACGGTTTCTCTTTGCGCGAAAATGTTGTGAAGTCAAACGTCTGCGTCTCAATCTCGGGCCAATTCACCGCCATGGCCACGCTTTTTTTGATCAACATCTCGTCGATGGTCCAGCCGGAAAGATGGATCGCCGAAGCCTGTCCTCCGATCACGCCTCGCGAACCGGAAAAATCGAAGCCTCCGCTAGCGGGCACCGCCAGCACTTCGGTGATTCCCGCCGCGCGCGTCACCGGAATATGCTCGCTCGAAGGAAGAATCGCCGTAGCCGCCACCACATCCGGGTTGAACGGTCCTGTTTCCGCCGAATCCACCGTAGCGTTGACGGCGGAGATTTCACTCAGCCCCATCTGCGTTACGGCATCGAAAAGCCCGGGATAAACCTGCAAGCCCTTTCCATCAATCACCTGCGCGCCGGCGGGGATTTCCACGTTCGCGCCCACTGCCGCTATCTTCCCGTCGCGAATCACCAGGGTGCCGTCATCGATCGGCGCGCCAGACACCGTGAAGATTTTTGCGTGCGTGATCGCATAAGCGCCAGCCTGCGACTGCGCCGCCGCCGTCTGCGCCGCGACCAAAAGGAGGCCGCCAATGAAAAACGCCTTCTGTGCGAAGAGCCGCTTCACTGCGCACCTCCCTCAGCCGCCGTATCCTGCGGTGGTTTGCGCTTGTCTTCCGGCTTCTTTTCTTCAGGCTTGCCGCCCAATTTCTTTTCCTCCGCCTTCTTTTCTTCGGCTTTCTTCTCGGCGGCCTTTTTTTCCTTTTCCAGCAGCTTCTTTTTTTCTTTTTCCAGGTTGCTGCGGCCTGCGATGTCGCGCTCACGGTCGAAATACACGCGCCCATCGATCAGCGTCTTCTGCACCACCGCATAAGCGCTCAGTGGATCATGGTTGTAGATCACCAGGTCGGCGTCTTTGCCTACATCGATCGACCCCACCCGCTTGTCGATCCCCAGCTGCATCGCTGGATTGATGGTCACCATCTTCAGCGCTTCCTGGTACGACAACCCGCCATACTTCATGCTCTTCGCTGCTTCCTGATTCAGGTGCGTGGCCTCTTCCGCATCGTCGGAATTGATCGAAACGATCACTCCGCGCTTCGTCATAATCGCCGCGTTATACGGTATCGCCTCGTACGCTTCCACTTTGTATGCCCACCAATCTGAAAATGTCGACGCTCCCGCACCGGCCGCTGCAATCTCGTCCGCAACTTTGTAACCTTCCAGCACGTGCTGGAAGGTCCGCACCTTGAAACCAAATTCCTTGGCCACCCGCAGCAGCATCAGAATTTCGTCCTCGCGGTAGCAATGCGAATGGACGTAGCGCTTCCCTTCGAGCACCTCGACCAGCGGTTCGAGCCGCAGATCGCGCCGCGGCGGAATCAGATTCTTCTCACCCGCGCGCTTGTTGTAGTCCTCCCAAGCCTTCTGGTAGTCCCGCGCTTCTGCAAACGCCCCGCGAATGGTCTCCTCCACTCCCATGCGCGTAGCCGGATAGCGCTTCGGCTGGCCGGGAATGCTGAAGTTCGAGCGCTTCGGATTTTCTCCCAGCGCAAATTTGATCCCCGGCGCTGCACCTTCGAATGGCAGCTTCGCCGCCGGCTGTCCCCAGCGCAGCTTGATCACCACGGTCTGCCCACCGATCGCGTTCGCCGAGCCGTGCAGCACATTCGCCGTCGTCACGCCGCCCGCCAGATCGCGATAAATATCAATGTCCTCAGGATTCAGCACATCCGCGATGTTCGCAATCGAGGAAACCGAAATGCTACCTTCGTTCACGCTTCCGTCTACCGCAATATGCGAATGGCAGTCGATAATCCCCGGCATCACGAACTGCCCGTTCGCATCCACAATCTGCGCACCGTTCGGCGCTTTGATCGACGTCCCCACCTCAGCGATCTTGCCATCCTTAATCAAGATCGACCCGTGCTCGATCGTCCCGTGCGACACCGTCAGAATCGTGGCGTTCTGAATCAGCAGCACCGCAGGCGCATCCGGTGGATCCGCGGCAAGCACCGCAACCGCCGCCGATCGGGCCCCGGCCAGCACCGCTAGAGCAACAATGGTCAGCACCAGGCTTCGCCTATTCATCGCGCGTCTCCTGCACTCCCGGAAAACGCCTGGCCCATCCTCATCGCTGCAGTCGGCTTGCTCCCCGTGAAATCAATCAAATACCCCAGCACGCTGATCGTCCCCTTCAGCGCACTGCCATCAAACGTGCCGGTAAACACAACATCGGCGGGCGCATCTTGCACCGGAATATTGATCGTAAAGCTGAACTTATCCCCGCTCAAATACCCGGATATAATCGACGTCGTTCCCCGCTTCCCCGTCACCGTTCCGGAAAGCGCGCCATCTTTGGTCATCTCGATATCCACCGTCGATTCCTCCGCCCCTTCCGGGGTTGTATAACTGAGTTTCCATTTCCCGCTGATATCGCCCTTCGGCGGGTCTTTCGGTTTGTCCGGCTCGCGTGGCTCGAATCTCCGCCCGTCCACAAAGACGTATTTGATCTTCGACTTCTCGTCGAAAAGATCGCCTTCGGTCACCACCAGGTTCGCAATCTTTCCCGCCTCAAGCGATCCCAGCCGGTCCGCCACGCCAAAGATTTCCGCCGGCCCGAGCGTCATCGCACGCAGAGCCGCTTCCGGCGCTAGACCGGCATCGATCGCCTTCTTCGCCGACTTCAGCACATCCTTCGGTCGAGCGATCCCGCCGTCGTAAAACGCAAACTGCACCCCCGCCTTCGCCAGCGCCGCTGGCGAACTCGGCGCCCGCTCGCGGAATCTCAGAACACGCAGCGACGGCGTATCATCCGGGTCTGCATCCTTGTCCGCTTCCGGCCATTTCAAATCCACCAGGACCGCCATCTTCTTCGCGGCAATTTCTCGGGCCACTTCATACGCCATCTGCCCGCCGTACAACACGCCGTTCACGTGCCATCGCTCCGCCAGCTGCAATCCGCGCCGCAACTGCACCGCAGTGTTCGCCGGGATCAGCACCACTGCTTGATCCTCGAGCGCCTCGGCCAACGCAGCTTCCACGCGGTCGTATCGCGGCCGCGCCACGCCCCGTGGATTTTTCTCGTAAGCCGCCTGCGCTTTCGTGCTCCAATCCGTGTCCAGCCACACCTGGTGCACGTAGGCCAGCACGCCCATCTGCGAGTTCGGAAACCCGCCCCTAAATCCGCCCGCCGGCTGCAAACTCAGCGGGATCGCCACCGGAGACTTCACCACGAGGTCGCCAGCCCGCTCCCCCGCCAAGTCGAGCACCGCCGCTTGCCCCGGGAAAAAACCCCCGCGCGGCGCCGACACTGTGGTAGTAAATCCGCCGTTCCGCCACGTCTCAATCCGCTTGTCCCCGAGGCTCGCTTCATCCGCCCCATTGCGCCATGGTGTCGCCGACGGCCGATCCTCCGGCCCGTGCCCAACCTCTCCTGGTGCAGCCGCAGCGCGGCCCGTGCCCCCCTCGCCCGCCGCAGGAGCCACAATGCCCAAATCCGTGAAGGCATCAAACAACCCCGGATAGACCGTCAACCCCTTCCCGTCGATCACCCAGGCGTCTTCGGGAACCTTCACATCTTTCCCCACCGCCGCAATCACGCCGCGCCCAATCACCACCGTCGCATTCTCCATCACCGGCCCCGACACCGGCACGACCTTCGCACCGCGAATCGCAAAATACGATGGCTCGCCCCCCTGCGCCCGGGCCACCGGAGCCACAGAACCAACCCACATCACCACCGACACGGCCACCGCAGCCGCGCTTCCGCGGCTCACAAAAAAGCGCATACACGCTCCTCGCTCAAACCATGTAAACCGAAGCAATTTGGAAAGGACACCGCCGTCAAAGGAAAAACAACAACCATAATCGATGAACTAGACGGCTGAGGCTAGTGGGAAGTTACACCTCCAGTCAAGCGCACCGCGCTCTAGAAAAAATCTTATCAGCCGGAAACAAAATCCGGCCTGCTGCGTTACTTCTATTGCTTTCCCATAGGGCCACCCTTAGGATATCCGGGGCAAGAAGTACGGCTATCCCGCAAGAGACCCCGAGGAGAACCAATGAGTCCCAAGAAGGACGTCTGGCAAGGCACCCTGGCTCTGATGGTCCTCAAAACCCTCGAAGGGCTCGGCCCGCTCCACGGCTACGGCATCGCCCGACGCATCGAGCAAACCAGCGGCGCACAGCTCATTGTCAACTACGGCACCCTCTATCCCGCCCTTCTCAAGCTCGAACAGGAAGGCTACATCGCTTCCGAGTGGGGGCAGTCTGACAACAACCGCAAAGCAAAGTATTACAAGCTCACGCGCGCCGGCCGCAAGCAGCTTGCCAAAGAAGCCAGGGACTGGGAGCAGACCACCGCCATCCTCGAACGATTCCTCTCCCCCGACGAGGAGCGTTCCTAGCAACCGCGCGACCGCAAAATGATTTGCAAGGAGCAATCATGCGAACACTCCGAGGATGGCTGGCAAGGCTCACCGGAATTTTCCGCAAGAACCGTCGCGATCGCGACCTCGACGCCGAACTGCAAACCCACCTTTCGCTCCACATCGAAGACAACCTACGCTCCGGGATGACTCCGCAGCAAGCCCGCCGCGAAGCGCTCATGAAACTCGGCGGCTTCGAACAAGCCAAAGAACTCTATCGCCACAGGAGGGGACTACCGATGCTGGAAGTTTTCTTTCAGGATCTCGCTTTCGCGCTGCGCACCCTGCGCAAAAATCCCGGCTTCACCATCATCGCCGTTCTGACGCTCGCTCTCGGCATCGGCGCAAACACTGCTATCTTTAGTCTCGTCAGCGGTGTTCTCCTCCGTCCCTTGCCGTTCGCCAGTCCCGATCGCCTCCTCGCTGCCACGAGCTATTACCCTAAAGGTCCGTTCGTCGTGATGCGCGATCGCAGCCGCACCATGGAATTCGCCGCGAATTCCGACGCCACCGAACTCAATCTCACGAGCATCGACACACCCGTGCGCCTGTCCGGCTCTTCGGTCTCCGCAAACTGGTTCAGCGTCCTCGGCTCCATTCCCGAACTCGGCCGCACCTTCCGTGATGGCGAAGACCAGCCCGGCAAAGATACCGTCGTCGTCCTCAGCCACTCCCTCTGGCAGCACCGCTTCGGCGCCGATCCCCATATCGTCGGCCGCTCCATCCAGCTCGAAGGCGAAAACCGCCTGGTCGTCGGCGTGATGCGGCCCGAGTTCCGCTTCCCTTCTCCCAAGACCGAGCTGTGGGTTCCGCTCCGCCTCGATCCGCGCGACATCGGCGACTATTGGGGCAGCAGTTACATGCCAATCATCGCCCGACTTCGCCCGGGCGCCACCCTCGAGCAAGCCCGCCAGGAACTCGCTGCACTGCGCCCGCAAATTCTCGCTGCTTTCGC
>Ga0207151_1118_pt1 | contig 18384 bp, 13 predicted proteins | sample Alteio_BWMinHeat_29_FD_153523 | JGI IMG/M metagenome (GOLD analysis project Ga0207151, IMG submission 153523) | Enriched cells from forest soil in Barre Woods Harvard Forest LTER site, Petersham, Massachusetts, United States -... | ecosystem: Environmental > Terrestrial > Soil > Temperate forest >... | reverse complement strand
ACGCTAATTGTTTCCGACGGATTTAGCTGCCGCGAGCAGATTCAGCAGGCCACGGGGAGGAAAGCAGTGCATCTAGCTGAAGCAATGAAAATGGCGCTGGAGCGAGAGGATCTCCGGCAATAGGCAGTCAACGTTACATTCGGATAAGGCATGACATCTGCGGGTCGAACAAGGCATGCCAGTCCCTAATCCGGCGAGGCCATGGATTCGCGATCGACAGTCTGGGGAAGGAATTTCGCCAGGGCGGTGGTGAACAAGGCTGCGCCTTCGGAATTGAGATGGAGTTCATCGGAGAGGTAATAGGTGGCAGGGAGCGCAGTAGGATCGATGGGGACCAGGGTCTCCACGCCGGCCCTTTCTGAAGCGATGGTCATTTGACGGACCGCATCCTCGGAAGAAGGAGTTGGAGGGACAAGAAGAATGAGTTTCGCGCCGTGCGCCTCGCATAGTGAACGGAGCCGCTCGAGGCGAGTGTTCGCAATGGCTTGGAACTGGGGGTCTGGGGGAATGGCAGGCTGTGGCTTGAGGAGCGCGACGAGATCTTCGTAACGGGGAACGGTGTGACGGAGAATATGTGTGCGAACGACGCTACGGGTATCCCAGAAGACACTCGAATGAGCGAGCAAGAGGCTACTGGTGGCGGTTCGATCCATCTTGAGATCGCAAGCTACGCTGAGCGAGTCTCGCCAATCAAACAGCATGAGGGGCGCATAGTCCTGGCGCACGGAGTTTGCGAGGAAGCTATTCACGCCGACACCGAGAACGACCACCTCGGGCCTTGATCCTTCGCGAAACAGACGCTGTAGAGCGTAGAGCCAGTCATAGTAGCCGGTGGCTTCAAGGAAGATCGGGCAGATGTGCACACGGCCGGAGGTCAACTTCTTCAAGCGGTCCATATCGACGCCATAGAGCAGCAAAGAGTTGCCGACGATTAGGACCGAGGCCGGCTCGCCGGGTTTTGCAGGGCGCATTTTGACGGCTTCAGCGTATTGTTGAGATACACGGGCGTATGTTTTGGAGTGGTACTTGAGCACAAAATCGCTTAAGCATTCAAAGGTAAGGATGAGAACGGCACAGGTGCCGACTAGGAGTTTGGCGTAGAACCCTGCGGGGTGCTTAGAACTGGAAATAGACGAAGGCATTGAGATTGCTCCCGGAAAAAAGTGCCAGCACGACAAGTGAAGCGGCTGCGAAGGCAGTTCGTAACGCGTAAGTGGATTTCGCGAAGGGATATTCTTCATTCTTGGCTTCCAACAGGAGATCCGTCAGAAAGAGGGGAACAGTGAATATGCACAGCATGAAGAACGCGGAGGCATATTCACTTCGCCAGGCGAAATTGGACAACCCGGCCAGCAGTTGAACGGCTGCATGGAGGGAAGGCGCTCGGAAGAAAGCCAGGCTCAAGCCAAGAATGTTGAAGGTCAGAATCCTCTGCGCCCAGAGGGAGAAAGAAGCGGCCGGGCGCTCAGGAAGATCCGCGACCGGCGATTTGGATTTGGCCGGGAAGAAGTAGCGCTCGACCGAGAGCACGACTCCGTGAATGGCGCCAAAGATGACAAAGGTCCAATTCGCGCCATGCCAGAGGCCCGCCAGAACCATGGTAAGGAACAGATTTCGGGAAGTTTTCCAGTTTCCATCTGCGCTGCCACCGAGGGGTATGTACAAATAATCGCGAAGCCAGGTGCTCAGACTGATGTGCCAGCGCCGCCAGAAATCTTGCAGGCGACAGGCGAGGAACGGCTGGCGAAAATTGACCATGAAATGGAATCCGAGCAGTTGGGCGCTGCCTCGAGCGATATCGCTGTAACCGCTGAAGTCCCCGTACACCTGCCACGTGAATGCGTAAGTTCCAAGTAGAACCAGCCAGAAATTCGAATGCCCGAATTGACCGCCAAAGACTGCGTTTGCGAGAAGAGCGCAATTGTCTGCGACCACGCATTTGCGGATGAGGCCGGAGGAGATGAGCATCAAGCCGTCAAAAAACCGATCCGCGTCAAGGGTGCGCTCGTTCTGGACCTGCGGAAGCAGGTGGCCGGGCCGTTGAATCGGGCCCGCAATCAAGTGCGGGAAAAGGCTGATGAAGAGACCGTAGTCGAAAAAAGACCTGGAAGCTTCGATTCTCCCCTTATAGACGTCCACGATGTAGGCGACTTCCTGAAACGTGTAAAAGGAAATGCCCGGGGGAAGGATGATGCGAATCAAGGGAAGCGGAATATTGTGAACACCAAGCTTGTCAAGCGCACCAACGAAAGAGCCCGCGAAGAAATCGAAATACTTGAACACTCCTAGAATCGTGAAATTCAGGATGAGGGAAAAGATAAACCAATGTTTTCGGTACGGGTCCGCGCGGCTGGAGGCAATTTTCCGTCCGATCAGAAAATCGACGGTGGTGCTGCCGACCATGAGCGCTAGAAATCGCCAGTCCCACCAGCCGTAGAAGAAGTAGCTGGCAAGAAGAAGGAAAATGTTTTGCGCACGGTGATTGAAGCGCCAGTAAAGCAGCACGACCGGGACAAGGAACAAGAAATAGGCAGGTGAGTCGAAAAGCATGTTGTTTCGTCAACCAACGTTCCGCTTGAACGAGCGCGCCGGATTCACACCGGATATTTTTGAGAGGATTGCGACGGGAGACAATCAGGGAAACCATGGCATTGCAGTCAAGGCAATGCCTGAGGGTGCAGGGGAAAGGCGCCTTCGCCGGGCGGATGGCCGAGAAAACCAGCCTGGTGTTGACAATTTCTTGACTGCACGAATCGCCTTTCTCAACCAGGAGTGCGTGTTTTGCGTTCGTTTCATTCTCGCAACGCTCTAACGAGTGCCCCCACAGAACTCCAGAGGAAGTGGGGACGTAGGCGCCTATGAGGAATGTTCCGGTGCAATAATTCCGGTTTACACCCGATTGCGAGCCCATTTTCGATCAGCTACCGTGTTGCGCGGGCCGAATTCCTGATTCGTTAGCAAAGTCTTTGTCGAGCTGACGGATGTTTTCTGCGGGAGGGAGGCCTTAGCGGTAAAAGGGTTCCAAACGAAATGGGACTCCTACGGCGGTAGCTTCTCCCAGGGGCACGCATGGGCAAGGGCGATCAACAGTGGCCGTGGTTTGCGATCCTAGCCAGGACCGGCAGGGAAAGAAATGCGACGTCTCTGCTCGAGAATACGGGTTATGAGTGTTACCTGCCGGTCAGCAAATCTGTGCGCAGGTGGTCCGATCGTGTGAAAGAAACGGAAATACCGCTGTTCCCCGGATATTTCTTCTGCCGGATGAACCCGCACAACCGGCTGCCCGTTCTGACGACGCCCGGCGTGATTCAGATCGTCGGGGTTGGCAAGACACCAATTGCGGTTGAGGAGGAGGAGATTGCCGCGATCGAGCGCGCTGGAAAGAGCGGTGTCCCGCTAATGCCTTGGCCGTACGTGCAAGTCGGACACGTTGCAGCAATCAAGCAGGGGCCGCTGAGAGGATTGACTGGAATTGTGGTCAAGATCAAGTCCGGCGCGAAGCTGATTCTATCCGTGAGCCTGCTGCAGCGCTCCGTGGCAGTCGAAATTGATCGAAGCTGGATCGGTGAGGTAGTCGCAGCAACGCCTGTTGCAAACACGGCACAGCATGACCGGCTGGCGCCGATTCCCATGGATGCAAGTTGCCTGAACGCGACGTTTCCGAGCAAGGTGGCGGAAGCTGACTGATGGCGGTCGAAAGATGGTTTGAGCCCAGCGAGGAGGCGAAAGTGATCTGGAAGTCATCGTGTCTTGTTTTCAGCTTTTTCCTGACAAGCGTGGGAAGCATCGGGGCACAAGCACAAGACCCCGGGGCCTCTGCTGCGACGGGAACATCACAAGGGGTCGTCCGCGCGAACGGAGCCGGCGCTGGTGATCACGAGCGAAACCCAACTTTGCAGCATCGCAACCGGCGCTATCAAATACACTCAGCCGATGTGCTGGAGTTGAGCTTTCCTTTCACGCCGGAATTCAATCAAACCGTGACCGTGCAGCCCGATGGTTACATCACGCTTCGTGGCGTGGACGGCATACGTGTGGAGGGCCAGACACTGCCCGAAGTGACCAATTCGCTGCGAACCGCATATAAGACAGTTCTGCACGATCCAGTCATCAACGTGGAATTGAAGGATTTTGAGAGACCCTATTTCATTGTAGGCGGGGAAGTCGGACACCCAGGAAAGTTCGACTTGCGTAACGAGACCACGGCGACGGAGGCAGTAGCGCTCGCCGGGGGCCTCAGAGATAGCGCGAAACATTCCCAAGTGTTGCTTTTTCACCGGGTGCCAGACGGCTGGGTGCAGGCAAAAAAGCTGGATATGAAGAAAATGATGAAGCAGGCGGACCTGAATGAAGACGCCTACCTGCAACCAGGTGATTTCCTATACGTCCCGAAAAATACGCTGTCCAAGATCGCGAGATTCCTCCCTACCTCGTCACTCGGTCTTTATGCGAATCCAGCCGGGCTCTAGTTGTCTTTTCTAAAGAGCGAGGTTAACGCTATGTTTCAGGCAGAACAGAACACTCGCCCCGATGAGGGTAGGCAGACCTTCACGGCGCGCGATCTCCTGGCAATCGGTTTTAGGCAGCGCCGGTTGATGATCCACACGTTTCTGGGGATCTTCTCGATCGCGGTGGTCATCGCGCTCCTCTTGCCCAAAAAATACGAAGCCCAAATGAAGATTCTGGTGAGACACGAGCGGGTTGAGCAGGTGGTGTCACCGGAGCGCGAATCCCCCGTCCAGTGGCCGACGCAGGTGAGCGAAGAGGAGCTGCAATCGGAAGCGGAATTGATCAGGTCCAGAGACTTGCTGGGCAAGGTGGTTGTCGCCTGCGAACTGCAGACTCGCGGCGGCGGCGGCTCCTTCTGGAACCGACAGGGGGAGAACGACGAGCAGAAGATTGCGCGCGCAGTACTTAAGCTCGAGAAGGATCTAACAGTTCAGCCCATCAAGTTGACGAATTTGATCAGCGCCACCTACAAGTCGAGCGATCCGCAGGTGGCTGCCAGAGTGCTGAACTCGTTGGCCGGTTTGTACCTGGAAAAACATCTGGCGATGCACCGCGCTCCGGGGCAATTTGAATTCTTTCATCAGCAGGCGGAGGACTATCGCAAGGCACTAGCGAACGCGGAAGAAAAACTAACAAGTTTCAGCCAGGAACAGGGAGTGGTTAACCCCGCGCTCGAGAAAGATATCAGCGTGAGAAAGCTGGCCGAATTCAAGGCGGAGGCCATGGGCGCACAAGCGACCATTGCAGAGTCGCGCCAGCGCATTCAAACGATCGAGTCACAGCTAGCCACTCTCCCTGATCGACAAACAACGCAAGTTCGCACCTCCGACAACCCGCAACTTATGCAGAACATGAAGTCCAAGCTGCTGGAATTAGAACTCCACCATACCGATCTACTTTCGAAATTCGAGCCGACTTACCGGCCGGTCCAGGACGTCGAAGAGCAGATTGCTCAAACAAAGGCAGCCATCGCCGCAGCAGAAAAAGCGCCGCTGCGGGATGAGACCACCGACCGCGACCCGACCTACGAAGCACTGCGGGCTGAACTGGCAAAAGCCAAGGCGAACCTCGCGGCAACGCAGGCTGGAGCCGCCGCCACCTCCGCTCTGGTACGCAGCTATGGGAAGGAGAATGAGCAACTGGACCGCAAAGAACTCCTCCACCAGGACATGCTGCGCGCCGCCAAGGCTGATGAAGAGAACTACATGCTGTACCTTCGAAAAGCGGAAGAGGCGCGAATATCCGACGCTCTCGACCGGCAGCGGTTTTCAAACGTTGTGGTTGCAGAACCGGCCGCCGTGCCGTTTACCTCGCAAGCCCGCTGGCTTGTCGTGGTGGTTCTTGGGGTGTTGTTTGCGAGTTTTGCGAGCGTGATTTTGGCTCTGGTTGTGGACCGGTGGGATCCCTCATTCAGGACACCGCAGGAGGTCGAGTCCTTCCTGGGAAGCCCCGTGGTTGCGGCATTCCCAAGGAATGGCGAATAGCAGCCATGTTCCTCGATTTCTACAAATTGCGTGAACAACCGTTCGGAGTGACACCGGACCCGCGCTACCTTTATTTCAGTCCCGGGCACCGCGAGGCACTGGCATCTTTGTTTTATGGGATTGAAACAGGGCGCGGTTTTCTCTCGCTTATCGCAGAACCTGGAATGGGCAAGACCACGCTATTGTTCCAGCTGTTGCAGCGGTGGAAGGGGTATGTGCACAGCGCTTTCCTGTTTCAAACGCAATGCGATTCCCGGGAGCTCGTCCGCTACCTGCTCGATGACCTGGGTCTCCACAGCGGCGGCGAAGATATCGTGCGGATGCATTCGGAGCTGAACGATTTTCTATATCGCGAGACGAAAGCAGGGAGGCGAGTCGTCGTATTCATCGACGAAGCGCAAAATCTTTCCGATACGGTTCTCGAGACCGTGCGCTTGCTCTCGGATTTTGAGGCGCCGGACAAGAAACTGCTGCAGATCATCCTGGCGGGACAACCGGAACTGGAGCAGCGCTTGGCACGCCCTGGCCTCGCGCAACTCCGCCAACGCATCGCTAGCAGGTCACGACTGGATGCCTTGCCTCCCGATGAAGTGATTCGCTACGTCGATTACCGTCTCCGAATCGCAGGATATGAAGGGTCCGGGTTGTTCACCGAGGGGGCTCTTGGGTTGATTGCGGAGGGCAGCCGGGGAATCCCGCGGCTCATCAACAACATTTGCTTCAACGCGCTGTCGTTGGGTTGCGCCAAGCAACAGAACCAAATTGATTCCGAATTGGTGAAGGAGGCTGTGCGGGACCTGGCAATGGAGGATCCCGCCCGCACACTCCGAACCGCACAAGGGCAGACACTCACAAGCCCCTCGCGCAGTCTTAGGCCCTTGCTGCAGTCTTCCTACCGCTGGATTAGGGACAGTCTCATTCGAAAGCGGTTGTTTCAGACCTCGGCGATTGCGCTCCTGTTTTGCAGCATGGCGATTTATGTGGGAGCACGCAGCGGGTCAGGAACGCTAGGGCACCAGGGTGCGAAGCACCCAAATTCCGAAAGCACGGCAGCGGCCGCTGATCCTATTGCCCCTGCTGCGCCAAGGGGGGCGACCAGGGCCCAGGATCCAAAAGCGCAGACAATTTCGCAGCACAACCCGGCCAGGAATTCAGCTAGATCATTCGCTTATGTGGTTCAGCCAAATGACACATTGCGCGACCTTTGCATCTCGACCGTCGGGCGATACGACAGCACTGTGCTATCTGAGATTCGCGAACTGAATCCCGCTCTGAAAAACCCCGACCACCTTGATGTAGGGCAGGAGATTCACCTTCCGGTGTCGGGGACCAAATGAAGGGCGAAGCAGACGAGGGGACTGTTGCTGAATCCGGGGTATGGAGTGACCGATAGCTATGAGCAAAAACTTCGAGCTTCTCCAGCAACTTGGTAACGAAGAAGAATTGTTCGAAGCAGCCTGCCAATTGGTGGATGTTGTTGCTGCTAAGAATGGCAACTGCAATCCGGAAGTGGACCATGAGGCGCGCAAGAAAATCCTGCAGAACGCGTCCTTGCCGGACGTATTGGCAACCGCGAGGGAGACGTCAAGCCAAACTCCAGCCGTGTTTTCTGAACCCGGCACCGATCGGAATGCGGAGAACGGGTCAGCAAACGGGCAAAAGGCCGTTTCGACGGGCGCCTTTCGCAATTCCAGGAATCCGAGCAGCCCGATCGAGGAGTCGGCAAATCACGCCGAGCACAGAATAACGCAAAGTGCTCCAAAGATTGATTCTCCTGCGACGGCGTTCAGCACCGACAAGAAACCAAAAGTGCCTTCCGCCACAACAAGACGCGGATCATCTCCTAACGCGGAGAGAGAGACTGCTTGGAAGGACATCGCAAAGTCCGCTTCGTCGTTCGCATGGGCCGGCAGGCTCAGGACGGCAGCGAGCGGATGGGGACGGAGACTGCAGGCGAGCAACCATCATGAGGGAGTGGATGCGGATGGGATCGCTCGTGAAGAAGAGATCAAGTTGGTGCAGCGCGTTTTTCCTGGTACAGATCAGGACTCGCCCCGGATGGCGCTCTTCGCCGGGCTAGATGGCGAAGGAGGAAGCGCGTCAATCTGTGCCCGCGCCGGGGAGATACTAGCCGCCCGGGCCGAAGGGCCCGTATGTATGGTCGACGCCAATTTTCAGTGGCCTTCTCTGCACAGATACTTCGGGGTGGAAAATGGGAAAGGGCTTGTGGAGGCCACCTTCGAAGCAGGCCCCATTCAGAGTTTTGTGCAGCAAATTCCCGAGCCCGATCTTTGGCTGATGACTAGCGGCAAGGCCGCAGCCAGCCTGCATTTTCCAGCGATGGCAGATGGTCTCCGGGTAAGAATCGCGGAGTTGCGCGAGACCTTCAGGTATGTCGTCATCCATTCGGGACCCCTGCGGCTTGAAACGAGCGCGATGCTGCTCAGTCGATGGACAGATGGTGTAGTGCTGGTGCTCGAAGCAAATTCGACGCGCCGCGATGCGGCCCGGCGCGTGAAGGATAATCTGGCAGCAGGCGGGGTGAGCGTGCTTGGAGTGGTGTTGAACAATCGCACTTTCCCCATCCCGGAAGCGATCTATCGGCGTCTTTGAGAAGTGATTTCAGTTTCCACCCCAGAAATACGTAGCTGCAAAACACAGAACAAATTCAGGGTCCTGAAGAGCATTGTCTCGCAATTCCCTGGCGTCGCCCGCGGCGTTGCCGAGAAAAGAATTCCTGCCCAAAACAAGCTGCTCACCTCAAACGGGAAGGGGAAGGGTTCACTCATATGGCCGGACAACAAACTTGGCAGTGGCCGAGTCGGATTGCACTGGTAGCGGAACACACGGAAAGCAATCTCTATTACCTGAGCAAGAGATGGCTGGATGTAGTTCTGGCAGGTTTCCTGCTGATCCTACTTCTGCCGCTGCTCTTATTGATCGCGGTCCTGGTCACGCTCGATTCCCCTGGGCCCGTGGTGTTCACACAGAAACGGGTGGGAGCGCAACGCCGGAGGCTGGGGAGACAAGCGATCTGGGTGGTTCAAGACTTTACGATGTACAAGTTCCGCTCGATGATTCAGAACGCCGATTCCTCCGTGCACGAGGCCTACATTCGAGAGTTCGTCGAAGGACGTGCCCGGGCGACCGCCGAAAGTGGCGGAAAATTCAAACTCACCAACGATCCCCGGGTAACGCGAATCGGGACTCTTCTCCGGAAGTACAGCTTGGACGAGCTGCCGCAACTGTTCAATGTGTTGAAAGGAGACATGAGCCTTGTCGGGCCCCGTCCCGTACCTCCTTATGAAGTCGCTTGCTACGGGAACGGCCATCACAAACGGCTTGCGGCCCTGCCTGGAATCACCGGCTATTGGCAAGTGAAGGGGCGTTGCCGGGTTTCCTTTGAAGAAATGATCCGCATGGACCTGGAATATATTCGCAATGCATCGTTCGGGTACGACCTCAAAATCCTATTTCTTACCATCCCCGCGGTCCTATCAAGAAGAGGTGCTGAATGAACTCCCAAATCCTTTCACTAGGAGCGAAGCAGAATCCCTCGAACGCGAAACCGATGGGTATTGCCATCATAGGATGCGGCTATTGGGGCATGAACTACGTTCGAATCTTCAGCGAACTCGTGGAATCGCGCGTCGTTGCCGTGTGCGACCAAAGCGCAGAGCGTCTAAATGAAGTTTCGCGAAGGTTTCCGGGCGTGTATGTGACCACCCGGGTCGACGACGCGGCATCGCAGCGGGGTGTCGACGCGGTGGTCGTTTGCACCGAGGCCACGACGCATTTCAACGTGACGCGGCGTCTGCTGCTGGCAGGCAGGCACGTTCTCGTCGAAAAGCCGTTAACCACCACGACGGCCGAGGCCGACAAGCTGATCGATCTGGCGGAATCTAACTCCGCAATCTTGATGGTGGGTCACACCTTCGTGTTTAACGCCGGCGTGCGCAAGGTGAAAGAGTACGTCCAGCAGGATGGTGGTCGAGTCTATTATCTGTACGCGCGCAGAACCAACCTGGGCCCCATCCGCCGTGACGTCAATGCTCTGTGGGACCTGGCGCCCCACGACATCGCAATCTTCAATTACCTTCTTGATGGCACCCCGTTGTGGGTCAGCGCGGTCGGAGGAAAGGTACTGCGAAACTGCCGCGACGACGTCGGTTTCATCTCGCTAGGCTATCCCGACAACGTTCTCGCTCACGTCCACGTTAGCTGGGCCGATCCCGACAAAGCGCGCGAAGTCGTTGTGGTCAAGAGCGACAGGAGGATTGTCTTCAATGACCTGAACGGAATTGAACAGGTGCGGGTTTTTGAGAAGGGTGTCAGCCCTGTCGAGCAGGAGCCGCTCAATTACGGCGAGTTCCGTTTCGAGATCCGGGACGGAGACATCATCAGCCCTCGTATTGAGCCAGCGGAGCCCTTAAAGCACCAGTGCCGTCACTTTCTGGACTGCGTGCGAACAGGAAAACGTCCGATCAGCAGCGGCGTGGAAGGCCGGGATGTCGTAAGCGTGCTGGAAGCTGTAAACCGTTCCATCGAATGCAAAGGACTCCAAGTGGAGGTGGAAAGCAAAGGTGACTATGTCCGCGCAAATGTTGATGCAGCCAAAGCAGCAGCCGCCAGTGCCGTTCGTTGATCTTGCTGCTCAGTACCGCACTATCGCTGCGGAGATCAACCAGGCGACGTCTAAAGTAATCGAGGACACCGACTTCATCCTGGGACGCGAGGTAAACCTCTTTGAAGAGGAGTTTGCTGCGTTTTGCGAAGCCGGCTACGCGGTCGGGGTGGACTCGGGCACGTCGGCTCTCGAGCTGGCTCTTCGCGCCTATGACATCGGGCCTGGCGACGAAGTGATCACCGCCGCGAACACCTTCATCGCTACGGCGCTTGCCATTTCCCATGCTGGGGCGAAGCCGGTCCTCGTGGATGTGGACCCACTCACGCATACGATCGATGTTGCGGGGATCGCTAGAGCAATTACGCAGCACACCAAAGCCATTCTTCCCGTGCACCTCTATGGTCACCCTGCCCACATGGCACCCATCCGGCAGCTGGGGGCGAAATCTGGGATCATCGTCATCGAAGATGCATGCCAAGCGCACGGAGCCCGGTATGAAGGAAAACGCGCGGGATCATTGGGGGATGCGGCGGCGTTCAGCTTCTATCCCGGGAAAAATCTGGGTGCCTACGGGGACGGCGGCATGGTGGTCACCCATGACCGCGAAGTGGCTGAGCGCCTGCGAATGCTGCGGAATTATGGCCAGAAGGAGAAATATCACCATCTCTTCCGGGGCTACAACCGCAGGCTCGACACCCTGCAGGCGGCGATTCTGAGGGTGAAATTGAAGTATTTGGAAAGGTGGAACGCCGCCCGCCGGTTTAACGCCAAGCTCTATCACGATTTTCTCGAGGGCACGGGAGTTGTCACTCCGGCTGAAACGCCGGGAGTCGAATCAGTGTGGCATCTCTATGTGGTACTTTCCGAGCATCGGGACACGCTGAGGGAACGCCTCGTGAGCAGAGGCATTGGCGCTAGCATTCATTATCCGATTCCGATCCATCTGCAGCCAGCCTATAAAGATCTAGGGTATAAACAGGGGGATTTTCCAGTCACCGAGGGGCTTGCGTCACGAATTCTTTCGCTGCCGATGTTCGCCGAGTTGACATCAGAGCAAGTCCAATTCATTGCCGAAACCATTCGCGAATTTATGTCCGCGGATGCGAATCGCCAACCTAGCTCAAAGGTCCTTTCCCAAGCGCGCTAGCTCTGCTCGAGTGAGTCCGGAGCAAAATGCAATCAACGGCAACAAGCGGCAAATTGCCGCTCTCACAGAGGAGGAATTCCCTGGTGCGTGCGGGCGATTGCACATTCGTGCCGCAGGTTGGCGACGAGTCAGTAAGCACCTATCGACGGATGCGGGCGCTGGGTACAAACTCCCTAGTCATAACCCTTCTCAGCCCGTTCGCATTGCTCACGGCTGGATGGGTGCGCGGATTTCTGCTGGCGATCGTCGTCCTCGACATTCCCTTTCAATTCGGAACTCACTTTTTCTATCGAGAATATGACGCGGACCGAGGCGCTCTGGGGGGATTGAGCATTTCCATAGCCACAATAGCCCTGGCCGGATTATATGCTGCGTGGCTGTTTGGCGCACTTGCTGACAGAAGCACCAGAGTGCGTCCGACTCTTCAAATCAATGTTGCTTTGCTGCTGTATCTTGCAGTTTCCACATTCTCGGTGGTAGTGGCGGAGGATTCCAGCCTTGCTCTGTTTCAAATTTTCCTGCTACTCGAAACTTGCTTGCTTTATTTCTACATAGCGAACAACCTGCGGACACAGCAAGACATTTTGTTCGTTGTGTCTATGCTGCTTGTCGGCTGTCTGCTCGAGAGTGCGGTCATCATCGTCATGAAGTTTTCAGTGACGCAATCAACCATGTGGAATCTGCCGATCCATATCCACGGGGATGTGGGAAAAGAAGGCCTCACGCGTTCGGGAGGCACCATTGGGGCACCCAACACTGCAGCCGCCTTTCTCAGTTTGTTGCTCGCGCCGGCCGCCAGCCTTCTCTTCGCTAATCTGGGGCGCGTCTATAGGTTGCTTGCGGCATCGATTCTTGCGCTAGGTGGAATTGCATTAGTCTTTACCTTTTCGCGCGGCGGATGGATTGCATTTGCTCTGTCCATTACCGCTCTCTGTTTTCTCGTGTGGCGCCGACGGGGACTTTCGCTGAGGACTCCCATCGCAATTATAGTGATCGCGATGCTGCTATTGGTGCCATTCCAGAGCATGATTTCCGCACGACTGCTTGGGGATGACAAAGGATCAGCCGAATCGCGAATCCCTTTGATGAACCTCGCCCTGCGGATCACTGAGGATCATCCCTTTCTGGGCGTAGGGGCCAATAACTTCACAATTGTGATGGGCCGCTACCTAACTTCTGAATTTCGCAGTGGCTTCCTTTATGCTGTCCACAACACTTATCTTTTAGTCTTGGCCGAAACCGGCATTTTCGGCCTGCTGGCCTATCTTGCATTCTTAATCGGAACGCTGCGCGCAGGATGGCTATGCTGGAAGCTCAAGGCTGGCCTCTGTTCAATACTTGCCCTCGCGTTCACGGTTGCTCTGGTAGGTCACATGGTGCAAATGAGCGTGGACATTTTCAACGATAGTCCGATCGTACATTTGGTTTTCTTGATTGCCGGTCTTCTGGCCGCGATGCAGAGAATTTGCCGGGCGGATCAGGCGCGTGAGGCAGTCTCCGTGACAGCTTGAAGGTTCGCTGCCGGCCTTCTGATTGGAACGCGGTTCCATAACGTCAGAGCCGCATAAATTGACAAAATCTCTCATCGTTCGGCCTTGATCTTGACATGCGGCAGCCGATGACAGTTCAGGATATCGTATGTGTGGGATAGCGGGCATTATCGATCCATCGATGTCGAGTGCGAAGATTCGGCGAACTCTGCAACACATGGCAGACGCCATTTGGCACCGCGGACCCGATGAAGGCGGCTTTTTTGTGCGCGATGGCGTTGGGCTGGCAATTAGACGATTGAGCATCATTGATGTTGCGGGCGGTCACCAACCTGTTGGGAGCGAAGACGGTCAGGTGCAAGTTGTTCTGAACGGTGAAATTTATAACTATCTCGATTTGCGCTCGGAGCTGATCGCGCGCGGGCATGTCTTCCGTACTTCCTCGGACACCGAAGTTATTGCTCATTTATACGAGGAAACAGGTGCTGACTGTTTGACCAGACTGCGAGGCATGTTCGGTGTGGCGGTATGGGCGCAGCGTACGCGGCGTCTGCTCCTGGGACGTGATCGCCTGGGCAAGAAACCTCTCTTCTACGCTCAGCAAGGCAATCGCTTGGTATTCGGCTCGGAGATCAAGGCCATTCTTGCCGCCGTCCCCGAGCTGGCCGAACCTGACCCGCAAGCAATCGTCCCGTACTTTCGACAGGGGTTCCTTTCCGAGCCGCGCACCATGTTCCGGGGAATCCGGAAGCTGCCTGCGGCGCACTGGCTCACTTATCAAAATGGCGAAACCACGATTGGTAGGTACTGGCAACTGCAATTCCAGGAGAGTCAAGAGGCGGTTCGGCCGGCCGAGGAGGTGGTGGAAGAATTGGACTCGCTGCTTGAGGAGAGTGTCCGCATCCGGCTAATCAGCGAGGTGCCCCTGGGGGTATTTCTCAGCGGCGGGCTGGATTCCAGTGCGGTGGTTGCGTACGCACACAAAGCCGGTCTGCGGCCCCTCAAGACGTTCACGATCGGCTTTGATCGTCCGGAGTGGGATGAATCGCGTGATGCACAGACCGTCGCTGACCATTTTCAAACGGACCATCACGTACTGCATCTGAGCGAGGACGACCTCAAGGCACATTTGCCCGAAACAGTGTTGAGCCTGGTACACCATTTCGATGAACCGTTCGGAGACTCCTCATCGCTTCCCACCTACTACGTATCCAAGCTGGCACGGGAGCATGTGACAGTGATTCTTAGTGGTGATGGCGGCGATGAACTCTTTTTGGGTTACACCAGTTACCAAGGAATCCGCTTTTCTGAATACTACCAGCGCCTGCCGCCGTGGCTAAAACGCCGATTCCTGCCTGCGCTGGCTCGCGCGGGAGCAGCTTGCTTGCCAGCGGGCCGAAAATACGGGGCTCTGCGGGCAGTGAAGGTACTCGAGGATAGCCTGCTGCCGTTTGATCAGATGTATGTCAGCAAAGGGGCTCTCAGCAGCGAGGTTTTGCTGAGGGAACTCTTCACGAAGGCTTTTTCGGCGGAGGCTTCACGGTTCTGGGCTCCAGAGTATCCAGAAGATATCACCGCGGCGATGCATTCCGAGCTGTCGCCGTTGAACAAGGCTAGTTATGTCGACATACGCCACCGGCTCCTAGAAGACATGCTCGTGAAAGTGGACCGGATGAGCATGGCTCATTCTTTGGAGGTTCGCTCACCCCTTCTCGATCATCGCCTAGTGGAGTTCGCAGCGAGTCTGCCCACACGGCTGAAGTTGCGAGGCTGGCAAACAAAGGCCATATTGCGAGACGCGGTCCGCCGCTACTTACCGGCTGCCACGCTGCGCAAACGCAAACATGGATTCAGCGTACCTCTTCGCGAATGGTTCCGCGGAAACCTGCACGAGATGGTTTGCGATTACCTTAGCCCTGCGAACAGCCACTTGGATCCTGAGGTGTTCAATCACGCGACCATCAACAGACTGATGGCCGAACACTACAAGGGAGAACGGGATCACTCTTCCGTTCTCTGGTTGCTGTTGAACTACGCGGCATGGACCAGTGTTTACGGCCACGCAAGAACACCGCAACCGTGGCAGCACTCTACTAGTGAGACAAGAATCGGCGCATCGTACTGTTGAAGTCTCTACCTAAGCGACTGAATCAGCGCTGCGCACAAGAGCAGGCGCCTTGGTACGCCAAAAACTCTCCATGAAAATTCTGGTCGCCACATCGATCTATCCCACGAGCGAGAATCCCGCCAGGGGGACGTTCGTTCGGACCCAAGTCGAATATTTGAAGCGGGCGGGAGTTCAAGTTGAACTGCTTATTGTTGGGGAGCACTCGCGAAAGCTGATGTATCCCAAAGCCGCTCTGGAATTGCGCCGGCGGCTGGCGGACAGCTCGATTGATTTGGTGCACGCGCATTACAGCTATGTAGGGATAGTTGCTCGCACGCAGTGGAAAGTGCCAGTAGTCGTTAGTTATTGCGGCGATGATCTCTTAGGGACGATGAATGAGCGCGGGAGACAAACATTGTTTGGCAGGATAGCAGTCATTGCCGGACGCCTGCTGAGCAGAAAAGTTGACGGTGTCATTGTCAAGAGCCGAGGCATGGCGGGGGCGCTCGGGAGAAAAAAAGGCGTCCACGTCATCCCCCATGAAATAGACCTAGAACTCTTTCAGCCCCTTGATCGAGAGGAGGCCCGAAAACTGCTGGGCTTGGATCTCCAGAAAAAGTATCTGTTGTTCGCCGCCAACCCCGACATTCCCGTTAAACGTTTCCCCCTAGCAAAAGCGGTTGCAGATCACATGAGCAGACAAGATCCGACGATCGAACTACTGGTCGTTTACAAAGAAGCACAACAACACTTGCCGCTATTCATGAGCGCGTGTGATGCCCTGGTGTTTACCTCGTATCAAGAAGGATCGCCTAACGTCGTAAAGCAGGCGATGGCTTGCAATCTGCCAATCGTGTCGACCGATGTGGGGGACGTACGGGAAATTATCGGCAACACCAAAGGGTGTTACCTCTGCGAAGGGGAGGTTGCGGATTTCGCGAGGCATCTCTCCGGCATCCTGCGTCATCGCGAGAGGACCAGCGGATGGGGACAGGTACAACATCTGGCAGGACCCGCCGTAGCACAGCGAATTATTGAGGTCTACGAGCAGGTGCTGAGAAATCGCAGAAGGGGTGAAGCCCAGCGAACGCTGGCCAACCTTTTCTTTGCCCGCAAGTAAAGCTCAATTCAGCGAAGCCGGAACTCAACCATGTGCGGCGTCTGCGGTATCCACGAGTATAAAACCCACAAGCCGGCGGACCAGCAGGTGCTGGCCGATATGCTCCAGGTCTTGCATCACCGGGGGCCGGATGATTGCGGTGCGTTTTTTGACAAAGAAATCGCGCTGGGAATGCGGCGCTTGAGCATCATTGATCTGGATGGTGGAAAACAGCCGATCTCCAATGAAGACGGGAGCATCACCACCGTCTTCAACGGTGAGATTTACAACTATCAATCGCTTCGAGAAGAACTGGAAGGAAGGGGACACAGACTTGCGACGGCGAGCGACACGGAAGTCATCGTGCATTTGTATGAAGACTTCGGCCAGGAATGCGTCCAGCACCTGCGTGGAATGTTTGGTTTTGCGGTGTGGGACGCGCGTAAGCACCGGCTCATGCTGGCGCGCGACCGCCTCGGCATTAAACCCCTGTATTACACGCAAGCGGGGGGCCGGCTTATCTTTGGTTCTGAGATCAAGGCAATTCTCCAGCATCCCTCCGTGCAGGTCCTCTTGAACCAGGAGGGATTGAACAACTTTCTGTCGCTGAAGTATGTGCCGGCGCCCCAGACCATGTTTGAGGGCATCCACGCGCTGCCTCCGGGTTACCTTCTTACTTGTGATGAGCGTGGCGTAAAGGTTTGCCGCTACTGGGATTTGTCTTTTGCCAATCATCGCGACGGACACGTCCGGGAGGAAGCCTATGCAGAGCAGCTGGAAGCCTTGCTCCGGGAATCGGTCAAACTGCATCTGACCAGCGATGTTCCGTTCGGAGCGTTTCTAAGCGGCGGAGTCGACTCGAGCACAATTGTGGCGTTGATGAGCCAATTCCTGAGCGAACCCGTAAAAACGTACTCGGTGGGATTTGAAGGACACGGGGAGAAATTCAGTGAGTTGCCCTATGCGCGCCTGGTCGCGAAGAAATTTCAGACTGACCATCACGAAGTATTTATCCGCGCCTCGCACCTGGAGGATCTGGCCCAAAAAGTGGTGTGGCATCTAGATCAACCGTTGGCCGAGCATGCGACGTTGGCCAATTATATGGTCGCGGAGTTGGCTTCGCGCGACGTGAAGATGGTGCTGACCGGGGAAGGCGGTGATGAACTATTCGCGGGCTATGCGCGATACTCCGGTGAGAGGCTTTCGCCGTTTTTCCAAAGGATTCCAAAGACCGCCAAGTCGCTGGCGCTGGCTGCGGGCGCGCATCTTCCCGGACTGCGCCGCCAAAAGCTGGCTCTGTACGCGTTGAGTCAGTCTGAGGAGGCCGCTCGATTCGTCAACTGGTTTCCACTCTTCAATTCGGATATGAAGCAGGCTTTGCTTTCAGAGGATCTGAAGGATTCGTTGCGCGGCTGCGACACGGATTCCGTGTTCGAGCAACACCTCGCATGCAGCGATGCCCGGGAGCCTCTGAACCGCATGCTTTACGTGGACACAAAGCTCTGGTTGCCTGACCTGCTGTTGGCAAGGGGAGACAAGATGAGCATGGCGGTGTCGTTGGAAGCTCGAGTGCCGCTGCTGGACCACAAACTCGTGGAATTTGCGGCCACTCTGCCGCAGAACTTGAAGGTGAAAAGACTGATGCGCAAATATCTTTTGAAGAAGGTGGGCAGGCGCTGGTTGCCAACAGAAATCATCGATCGGAAAAAGCAGGGATTTCCGATGCCTTCGTCTCTTTGGTTTCGCAAGGAGGCGCGATCTTTCGTGCGAGACGTTCTCTCCCCGTCAGCTTTGAGGCGCCGAGGGCTCTTCGATCCCAACTTCGTCGGAAAACTGATCGAACAGCACGAGAGCGGATTCGCCGACCATGGCACGTTACTGTGGGGACTGATGAGCGTAGAGCTTTGGCAACGCGTTTTTA
>Ga0207151_1117_pt1 | contig 18398 bp, 18 predicted proteins | sample Alteio_BWMinHeat_29_FD_153523 | JGI IMG/M metagenome (GOLD analysis project Ga0207151, IMG submission 153523) | Enriched cells from forest soil in Barre Woods Harvard Forest LTER site, Petersham, Massachusetts, United States -... | ecosystem: Environmental > Terrestrial > Soil > Temperate forest >... | reverse complement strand
ATAAATATTATTAACCAAGACCGAAATCTCGCTCTAGCGAGATGCCGTCGTCAACATAAAGGGACAAGGCTTGGCACAACAACAAGAACAACTTCCTATCACCATTAAAGACCTCTTAGAGGCGGGCGCTCATTTTGGGCACCAAACTAGCCGTTGGAATCCGAAAATGAAACGCTTCATTTTCGAAGAACGCAACGGTTTATATATCATCGATCTAGCTAAAACCATGCAGCAAATTCGCGACGCTGTAGAGGTTGTAAAACAGGTCACCGCTCAGCATAAGTCAATTCTTTTCGTAGGTACAAAAAAACAAGCGAAACTCGTTATCCGAGAATTAGCTGAAGCTTGTGGCGAATTTTATGTCTGCGAACGTTGGCTGGGTGGCATGTTGACAAACTTAAGCACTATTCGACAATCGATCAAAAAACTGGAGCGCATCGAAAAACGGATCGCCGCAGGCGGCGAAGGGCTCAATAAAAAAGAACTATCCCTGCTCGGCAAAGATCAAATCAAGTTAGAAAAAAATCTTTCCGGCATACGCTCGATGAGAAAACCTCCAGGGTTGCTCATTGTTGTAGATCCAGGCAAAGAACACATTGCTGTCGCCGAAGCGCGCAAGCTAGGCATTCCTGTAATGGCGCTAGTGGACACAAATTGCGATCCAGATCCTATCCAATACATCATTGCTTGTAACGATGATGCTCTAAAAAGTATCAAGATCATCGTTCAAACATTAGCTCAAGCCATCATCGACAAGAAAAATGAGCAGAAAGTTGCTGGGTCAAAAGGCGATGAAGCTGATGAAGAGGAAGAAGCGCGTCCCCCTTTTGATGAAGAGGACCTGATAGCTTCCGAAAAAGCTGAAAGCAAGGAATAAATCATGGCAAATATCACACCAGATATGATCAAAACATTGCGCGAGCGCACTGGCGTCGGCATGAGCAAGTGCAAAGAAGCGCTTGAGAAAGCAAATGGCGATATGGAGCTGGCGATTGCCAATCTTCGAAAAGAGGGCGCAGTCACAGCGGTTAAAAAAGAGGGCCGTGCAGCCAATGAAGGAGTCATTGCTATCGCCGAAACTCCCACTCACATCGCTTTAGTTGAAGTGAATGCTGAAACAGACTTTGTTGCAAAGAATGAACGTTTTCAAAAATTTGCAAATGATGTTGCTCAGGAAGTTGCAAAAACAACCCCAGCCTCTCTAGAAGCTTTTAAGCAGCAAAAATTCAGCAAAGATCCGCATGTGACGATTGAAGAGTATCGTACCCATCTCGTACAAGTGATTGGGGAGAACATTCAAATTCGCCGTTTGAAGATCCTGCAAAAAGGTGCTAATAAGTCTATTGGCATATACTCCCATTTAGGAGGTAAGCTAGTCACTATGGTGGAGTTAACAGGTAACAATGGGGACTCGGCTTTTGCGAAAGAGATCGCCATGCATGTGGCTGCAGCTTCTCCTGAATATCTATCTGAAAAAGAAGTGCCACCTAATATCCTGGAAAATGAAAAAGATATTGCTCGCAGTCAGATTAAAGGCAAGCCAGCAAACATCATAGACAAGATTGTTGAAGGCAAAATCAACTCTTTCTACGATGCTGCCTGTTTGACACGTCAAAAGTATATCAAGGATGATAGCAAGACCATTCAAGAACTGGTTGCAGCGCATGCCAAGGGCAAGCCGCTGGCTCTCACAAACTTCTTGAGATGGCTTGTAGGACAGGGATAAAAAAGGATGAAGGCTAAAGGATGAAGGATGAAATTTATTTTTGTCCTTCACCCCCCTTTCTGGTGGTAGTTGAAGAACAGCTGTTCGCCTTTTTCAATAGGTCTTTTAGTCAAAAAGGCCATATGCAATAGATTTCTATCGAGCAAGCAAATGGGCTCTAGGTTGGGTTCTAAGCTATGATTAATGAAGCGCATCTCATTGCCAATAGATAGGCTATCAATAACAAAGTATTTTAAAGACCACCAGCGTGTTGGGTAGTGAAAACAGTAGGGATTGCCTTCTCCCTTCCAACGATACAATCTGTGCACATCCCCCGTGTATTCCCCGATCCATTCTCCTGCAACAAAGTCTTTCCCTGCAAATAAACCATAGCCCATGTTTGGATTAACCCACTTTATAATCACATCTGCAACATCTGCTTCTCCAAGCTCAGTTTTATATTTTTCCGCTAAAGCGCGATTTTCATTCCCCGCAAAAGTTCTTAATATCCATGGGCAGTTGCTTATAACCTCAGTCAAAACATCTAAATTTTTAAACCGCTGATAAGGGGAAAATTCTACCTGAAAAGTAGCCTCAAACTGCTTTTTACTTAGAATAAGAGAGTTTTTATATCCTTTTGGAACAAACTTAAATCTTCTTTCAAAAGAACCCCTTCCTAAAAGCTTACTAATTTCTTCATCCTTCATCCTTTAGCCTTCATCCTTTCTTTTATCCCTTGAGTCCTTTATTCTTTATTCATGCGTTATTCTAATCTACAAGCTTTTGAGAAGCACCTTTCAAGCGCCGCCCCTCTACATTTGGCTTCGCTCTATCTTCTTATCATCGAAGATCGATTTCAGCGCAAAGCTATTGCTCAAAGATTGTCTAAGGTTTTGCAAAGTAGTCAATCAGAAACGTTAACATTTGATGAAGAAAATGTGGATTTTCATGCTGTTGTTGGAGAGTTAAAATCGCTTTCCTTGTTTGCGCGCAGAAAAATTATATGGCTCGATCTTGGAGAAAAAAATTCCACAGCATTTTTAAAGTCCCTGTTATCAGCGCTGACACAACTTCCTCCGGATGTTTATTTTATTATCTCCTTAGCTTCTCTTGCGCAAAATACCAGCTTCTTTAAGCAGGCGGAGAAGAGCGGCGTAATCCTAGAAATATCTGATGAAAAGAAAAGTTGGGAAAAAGAAAAAAATGCGCTTGAGTGGGTGCAGGGCTATGTCGCACAAAACGGGAAAAGGATTTCCGCAGATGTGTGTCAATATTTTGTAAAGCATGTTGGAAGTACGCCAGGGTTACTCCAGAACGAACTGGACAAGCTATTCTGTTATGTTAATGACCGCTCACAACTTACATTGCAGGATGTGCAAGAAATTTGTGTGGCCACCTCGTCGGAGTCGGCTTGGCAATTAGGAGATGCCCTTTTTCAACGCGATGCATACAATGCGATTCGAATTACAAAAGCCCTTTTGGATAGCGGTACAGCCTTTTTTGCCTTATTAAGACAGATAAGGCATCAGGTTCAAACAATGGCTTGTATCTCCTCAATCATTACACAGAAAAAAAACACCGAAGAGATTACGCGTCTTTTTCCTTACATGAAAGGCGGTCTGCTGGATAGAAACATTCGCACAGCTCAGTCGTGCGGCTTTGGCTATCTTGAGAAAGCGCTTTCGGCAATTGATTATACTGAAACCCTCGCTAAAAATAGTAGTTTGGAACACAATTTTTTAGCAGAACTACTCATCTTTAAAGTGACCCAACCATGAATGAAAAACCTGCTCTCTTGCTATTACCTAACCTTCTTGGAGAACATAGGCATCATGAACTCTTTTTGCCAAACAGTGTGGATCGTGCTGTCAGTACCATAGATGGACTCATTGCAGAAAGTGATTCAGGTGGCAGACGTTTTTTAAGCCATTTCGAAACTAAAATTCCGCAAAATAGAATTCCTATTGCCCTATTGAATGAGCATACCCATGAAGAAGATTACGACTTTCTTTTAGAACCTATTCGCAACGGTCAGAGATGGGGTCTCGTATCGGACGCAGGATTGCCTTGCATAGCCGATCCCGGCTCCAAACTCGTTTGGAGAGCTAGGCAATTAGGAATAGTCATTCAGGCCTTTGTAGGGCCCTCTTCGATCACTTTAGCATTGATGCTGTCAGGTTTTTCTGGACAACGATTCATTTTTCACGGATATCTAGATAAAGATTTTGAAAATAGAGTTGAGCAGATTAAGCAGATGGAAACCTTCGCTCAAGAAGAAAAATATACGCAAATTTTTATCGAAGCGCCCTATAGAAATAAGCATTTGCTGGAATCTTTGCTCAATACTTTATCGGAACACACACTGTTGTGTGTGTGCTGGGATTTGACGTTGCAAACACAAGGCATTCTATCTCAGAGTGTTATGAATTGGAAGAAGAGTCCTTTGCCAAATTTGGAAAAGAAAAATGCCATTTTCTTAATAGCCGGATGATCATGATAGATAGAGAATTTGAACAAGCAGCTCGTAAAGCTGCTGTACAAGGCGGCGAGGTCCTCAAGAAGTATTGGGGAAAAGTTAAATCTATTCAATCGAAAGGTTTCTTTTGGGACCTAGTAACAGAAGCAGATATCAACGCCGAAAAAGTGATTCTGAGTTATCTTCACCAAAGATTTCCGGAACATCAAACTTTATCTGAAGAAGCGGGCGCACAGGGCAATGAAAACAGCGACTACCTTTGGGTGATCGACCCACTGGATGGCACAACTAACTACACCCATCAATATCCCTTTATTTCTGTATCAATAGGCTTAGTTTATCGCGGAAAACCTATTGTGGGCGCAGTGTACAACCCGATTTTCGATGAACTTTTTCTGGGTTCTGTAGGAGGAACTGCTACTTTGAATGGACACCCCATACATGTCTCTTCCATAAAAGAGCTAAATAAAAGTTTGTTGGCGACCGGATTTGCCTATGATCGTAGGGAAACATCAGATAATAACTATGCAGAATTTTGCCACATGACGCATATCTCACAAGGTGTCAGGCGTTTGGGGTCGGCCGCCCTGGATCTCGCTTACGTTGCTGCGGGTCGTCTGGAAGGCTTTTGGGAACGAGGCCTCAAAACATGGGACATGGCAGCCGGCGTAGCCATTGTCACCGCCGCCGGTGGAACAATCACAAATTATGAAGGCGATGAACTTGATTTGTCTTCAGGACGTATTTTAGCCACAAATGGATTCATTCATCCGCTTCTTATCGAAGAACTCCGCAAAACAAAAGGGTAATTATGTTAAAGTATAAAGGCTATACAGGAACTGTTTCACTCGTATTTGACTAAATTGTTTTTTATTTGATACAATCTTTTTTGTTGTTAAAATTAAACTAACGAAGGATTTTATTATGGCCGCTATACAAGACTTTAGACATCAAGACCCAAGGCACTATGAACGTATACCTATTCCTCGTAGATCTCTAGACGTAGACGGTGAAGATCGAGAAAGAATGCATTTTATGAATATGGATGGTGAAAATCGACAACGATCTGAGGCTTGGAAGAAAAGAATAAATGGAGCCAATCCTGTAGAAGCAAAATTGTTTGATTTTTTACTTAAAAACGGTTTTTTTCATAAGGAATTTCACAAAACTCTTCTTAACTGTACTGTTTCAGAATTTTCCTATGTCCAACACAATCAATATCATATTATTAGAATTAAAAAATTATCTGTTGAAGAAGTTGTTACCTGTGCAGTCAACTCTGAGAAATATTTACCAGAGAAAGAAATGAATAGTGATTTAGATCTTAACTCTGTCAGGGTGGACTTTCTAATGAGAAAAGCCATAGTAGTAAAATTAGATTCTTAGTTTTCGTTGAGGTGGCTCTCGTCCACCTCAAATCCATAATGTCTTCAAGAAATTTTTGATAGACCCATATAATCTCCTTTGGTAACTTTGTACCCTTAATTTGGAGAAAAAATGAGCCAAGAGGAAATCGCCGGCTCTTACCGGGAAATCTATGACGCTGTAATTCCGGATTTGGACTATTACCTTCGTCAAATCGATTGCAGGGACGGTTGTCCGGTCAATACCGATCCTCGAGGCTACATGCTGGCGCTGCATGCTGGTGATTTGCTTGCAGGCTACAAAATTGCCCGCGGGCCAAATCCCTTCGCTTCTATCTGTGGCATGATCTGTGGCGCCCCTTGCGAACTCACCTGCCGCAGAGATCGCGTGGACAAAACATTAACCATCCGTGCTCAAAAACGTTATCTGACAGAATGGTTTGGAATGGACCAGAAGGCACATATCAAATCGTTAGAAATGAGCTATGCGCGAGGGTCGACAAATCCGCAGCCAAATGGATTGCGTGTGGCTTGTATTGGTGCCGGAGTGGCTTCATTGACGGCAGCACATGATCTGCTACGTTTAGGCTATGCTGTGGACCTGTTTGAAATGATGCGTATGCCCGGCGGCATGCTGACCTATGGCGTTCCAACATACCGCTTAAAAAATGATATCGTCCTAAATGAATGCGCTGCCATTGAATATTTGGGCGCAAAGATCTACTACAATACAAAAGTGGGTCGAGACATCACCATGAATGAGCTTCAGCAAAAGTATGACGCCATCTTCATCGGTATTGGCCTGTGGAAATCGCGTGAGCTGCCCATTCCCGGAGCGGATGCACCCGATGTGATTCGTGGCATTGAGTATCTGCGCGTGCGCTGTGCAAATGAAGAGTGGAAAATTGGCGATCATTTAGTGGTGGTAGGCGGAGGCAACGTGGCCTTTGACGTTGCCCGCACTTCGGTGCGCAATGGTGCTAAAAAAGTGACAATGGTCTGTCTGGAATCGAGAGATGAACAAACGGCTGACGAATTTGAAATCGAAGATGGGCTCGAAGAGGGCATCACAATCATCAACCGTACGGCGCCTGTGGCTGTTGTGCGCGATGAACAGGGAAAAATTTCCGGATTAAAAGTGCAGACAATTTATTCGCTTTTTGATGCAAATGGACGCTTTGCTCCGAAAACAGTGCCTGACTCAGAATATGTGATCCCTTGCAATGCCCTTGCTCTTTCCATAGGTCAGTCCATGGACACCAGCTTTCTAAAAGGTTGGGATAAAAGGCAAGAGTTAGTCATTGATCGCGGCATCATCAAAACAGAACGTGGGACTGGTCGAACTTCAGTTCAGAGAGTGTATGCAGGCGGTGATGCTGCCTTTGGCGCAGCGCTGTTTATTACTGGTATCCGCCATGGCCAAGATGCTGCGAGAGCCATTGACACTGACCTCAGGGGGGCAAGGCCCTACCAAGAGTTTGTAGGGGAATTTACCGAGCTTTCTCCCTGGCGAGATAAAACCTATTTGCGCACCAAATGGGCGCTGCCCGCAATGCCTCCAGTAGGCGTTAGAGTGCACAATCACGAAATGGTGGAAAACAATTATACCGATCAGGAAGCGCATGAGCAAGCGGAAAGATGCCTACAATGTCATGTGAGCCCTGTTTTTGATGGCAGCTTATGCATTAAATGCAACGGTTGTGTCGATGTATGCCCTTGCAATTGCCTCAAACAAGTTCCGATTTCGAAATTGAACCTAGACTCTGGTAAAGGCGATTTGCGGGTCGCGGTCGATAACTATTATGGTGTCGACTCTGCTGTAATGTCCGAAGAGGAACTAGCCAGCATGGGAACAGCGATGCTTAAAGATGAAGACTTATGCATTAGATGCGGTTTATGCGCCGAAAAGTGCCCCACACAAGCTGTGACAATGGATGCAATGAACTACTCTTTTCGCTGGATAGGATGACGATGCTCTGGTTTTTAATAAGTTCACTGTTGATGGCTCTAGCCGGCGGAGGGGTTTACCTGTACTATCTTTATCAAGGTCAATTTGACGATCCCGAAGAGGATGTAAAATTTCAAATATTTCGCGATCAGGAAAAATAACGTATGCCAAAATACCGCAACTCACTCAATATCGATGCTGATGATAATGATCCCCTTATCTCTAGGAGATCTTTCTTGGCCTTAATAGGGACAGGTGTGTGTGCGCTTGGACTGGGTTCGCTTTTCAATATCTCTTTGCTGGGCTTTCTTTATCCAAACGCCATGAAAGAACCCCCCAGCGTCTTTCCAATCGGCAGGCCGGAGGAAATTTTAGCGCAAGATGGAAAGATTTTTAATGCTAAGTATAAAATTTTTATCGAAACAGATCGTGGTCGAGTGCGTGTGCAGACTGCCGTATGCACCCATTTAGGATGCACGGTAAATGCAGTTGAAACAGGATATAAGTGTCCCTGTCACGGCTCCACGTATGATAGTCAGGGTATGAATACAGGAGGGCCGGCACCAAGGCCTTTAGTGTTCTTTAAAGTATTTCAAGGGGCTTCAGGTGATCTGATGGTGGACAAAGCTGTAACATCTTTAGATTGGAATGCAGCCTGGTTTAATCCAATAACATAAAGAGAAAGTCATGGCAGTTTTTTCGGGAAAGCGGCGCGAAACATGGTTGGAACATATTGCCAATCTGCCGAGATCGTTTGTAAGATCTATCTTCAGACACAATTATCCAAACAATGATGTCGACAGATCTGAAATTATCTTCAAAAACTTTTTCCTTCACTTTCACCCAGTAAAATGTCATAAGCATTCTCTAGACCCATTCTATACATTAGGCCTTGGGGCCATCACCACAAGCCTTTTTCTTATTTTGGTGATTACAGGAATAATCTTGATGTTCTACTACATTCCTGCTGAAGATCGTGCCTACGACATCATGAAAGATTGGCAAGACACAACCCCTTTCGCCATGATGTATCGCAATATGCATCGATGGAGCGCCCATATGATAGTGCTTTTCGTGTTTCTGCATATGTCCAGAGTCTTCTATACAGGTTCCTACAAGGGCACTAGAAAGTTCAATTGGGTGATAGGCGTGATATTGATGCTACTCACTCTTGTTCTCTCTTTTACCGGATATTTGCTTCCCTGGGATCAACTCTCTTTTTGGGCCGTAACAGTAGGGACAAACATTGCCGGATATGTTCCAAACCTTCCCGGTTTTCAGTATAACGTAAATCGCGTCATGCTTTTGGCCTCCACAAACGTCGGACAGGACGCTTTAATCCGCTTCTATGTTCTGCATGTGGTCTTTCTACCTCTTATAGCGAGCATCCTAATCGGCGTGCACTTCTGGCGTATACGTAAAGATGGCGGTCTGTCGAGGCCTCCTGAAAAGCTACGACCAGACCCCTATAGAGTTGTGCAGCGATCTGATACCAAAGAGTCTTTTGCACCGGGCGTAAAGCGCACATACGGCCTCATGGAACTGGTGAGAGGGACCTGTCCTACAGTAGACAAAGGGCCCTATAACTTTGTTTTCACATGGCCTCATCTGCTGCGCGCGGAACTGGTTGCCTTTATGTTTACCTTGGTATTGGTGACAGCCCTCTCTTTTATCAATGCTCCTCTTGAAGAGCCAGCTAATCCTACCAAACCTCCTAATCCTTCTAAGGCCCCATGGTATTTTCTTGGTTTGCAAGAATTAGTGGCCTACGATGCCTTCTGGGGAGGGGTCGCAATTCCTACCGCCATTGTTCTCGGTTTAATGCTCATTCCTTATCTGGATCGCAATCCGCATGGCGAGGGCTATTGGTTTCATCGAAGCCGCTATATCGGCATCTTTTTATGGACATTATTTATGACCTGGCAAGCTCTTTTGATCATCATTGGAACATTTTTTCGAGGGGCCAACTGGGGATGGATATGGCCTTGGACGGAAACCTTTGCACGGCATTAATAAATGAAAATAAAACGCGCAGATCTCTATCAAATGGCTCTCATAGCATTGGGTGTTTTGGCTGTTGCGCTATTTTTTGTATTTTGGAAAAGAGAACTTTTTCCCGAATATCGGATCTATCAAAATGATTATGATGCTCTTGAGAAATTCCGTTCTAGCTACTCTAGAGAGCCTCCACCAGAATTTAAGAAAGAGGTTAAGCAAATCGTCATAGAACGCGAAGATCGTGGGAATCCCACAATAGACCGCTGTATATCTTGTCATGTGGCTTTGCAGCTTCCCCATTTTTCCCCGACAAAATTAGCGCATGATCCTAATGGGAATCTTGTGCGCGATGAGAAAGGCTTGCCCGTAAAAATTCCCAATGAAGAGTATGTCTGGGCAAAGCTGGATGAAAAAATTAAAGAACTCATTGGTTCAAACAATATCCAAGAAGCGAATGATTTAAAATCGCTTAAGAGCGCTCAGGTTGGCGAGCATGTCTACGATGTCACCAAAGCCCTTCAAATGCACCCTCTGATTGGAAAGGAAACGCGCCCTTTCGAATTTCATCCTATCGAAGAATATGGCTGCGTCTCCTGCCATAGCGGTAACGGCCGAGCATTGACTACCGACAAAGCTCATGGACCGGTTTTTGATGGACAATATGATATCGAGGATGAAGGGCCCAAACCGGAATTTTTAGAAAAAGACCCAAAAAATGATCCGAAATTTTCAACCATGTTCAACTACAAACCTGGATCTTCCTTGCTTTTTCAAACCACACCAGTTTTGTCTGGAGCATTGATTGAGTCTAAATGCGTGCAGTGCCATCTCCCTAGTGCGATTGCAGCTCAATCTCACATCGATGCACACACAAAAAATTATCAAAAGGGTGAAGAGCTTTATATCACTCAAGCTTGCTATGCTTGTCATCGCATTGCGGGCTTTGCAAGAGGTGGATTAGGCCCCGAGCTTACTCTTGAAGGCAAAAGTTATCCATGGTTCATAAAAGAATCGATCGTATGGCCGCAAGCCGACTTACGCACCTCCACGATGCCCAATTATCGTCTGGATCACGATGAGCTTGTGCAGTTAATGACCTATCTTTTAGGGCAGACAGGCAGTTGCAAAGCTGTTTCTCCGATTGCGCATAAAGTCGCCATTCAAGAGTGGGAAAAAGGAAAAAAATTGCCATGGGAAAAACCGATCACACCTGTCCAGACGCATGACTTGCGCTACGCCATGACCGTTTTTGCTACTGAAGGCTGTGTCGCTTGTCATCGTTTGAAAGGCTTTGAATCCGATGTCGGATTTAACGAGAATTCTAGCTTTGATGCACTCCAAAAAGAGCACACTTGGTTTGCTCAACTCTTTCCTGAATTTGCTACAGGCTCACAAATTGTCCAGAAACTTGAACAGCATGCTGAAGAAATTGATAATAAAATCATTTCGAATGTTAGAAGCAACTCTATCTTAGAAGAGATCGAAAAAAAGCACCCAGGTCATATTGCAGGGCTTTACTCTAATTTCAAATACGCAGAGCGCGCAAAAAATCACTTCTTCTCAACTCAAATTGCACAACACCCTCAACGCAGAGAGGAATTCCTTGCGGAGTGGAAACTGTGGAAGGATAGAGTTCATCGCGTCCTAATGATGTTCATTCAAGAGTATGGTCTAGGAAGGCTTGTGGGCCCAAGACCAAATTGGTCGGGGATTTTCCGCACAGATGAATGGCTCATGGAGCATTTTAGGAATCCTTCCGCACACGTGCCACGATCGATCATGCCGGTTTTTCCTTTCGATGACACCAAATTTTATGCCCTCACACTAATGCTAGATCAGCTAGGTATCCGCAATCGAGATGAGACACGCGCCATATGGAATCATGAAGGATTTAGTCCTGAAAAAGCTTTTGAAATTCATTGCCTTCAGTGTCACGGGGAATATCGCAGCGGCAATGGTCCAGTATCGGAATGGATCTACCCCATTCCTAAAAACTTAAGAAACGCAGACTTCTTGCGCAATCTAACAAAAGAGAGAGTGATCCAATCGATCAAACATGGTGTGAAAGGCACTCCCATGCCTCCTTGGGGTGAAGTAGCAAAGGATAAGACGATTCAAATAGGCTCATCACCTGTTTTAAAACCTGTGGAAATAGAAATGTTAACCGATTGGCTTTTTTCCAATCTGCCAGGAGGCGAGGTCATTCGCACCTCTGAAGAGGTGCCTAAGTGGCAATACGCTCCACAAGATATTTTGGATGAACTTGACCATCAGCAAGAGTTATTCAGTGTGACTGTAAACGCTGCTCCAAATCCTGAAACTCACTCTTACTACATTCAACAGAAGTTCTATACCAAAGAGAATATAGAAGCGGGGAAAGCGTTTTTTGAGCTTAACTGTGCCATTTGCCACGGCAAGGAAGGAGATGGCTCAGGCGAACGCGCAGGACTCATGCAAGAGTCAAAACCACGGATGCTGACAAACCTCGACTGGATAGACACCAGAGATGATCTGCGTTTGCTCAGGTCTATAAAGTATGGCGTCCCAGGCACTGCCATGATACCGTGGGGGGATCAGACATCGCCTTTACAAAGAATACAACTACTCCTATTCATAAGATCTCTATCAAAAGATAATGAGATGCGAAGACAGCTCTCTTCAGCAATTTACAAAGCCATTGATGTGCCACAGTTTGTAGTTGAAACTGCTCGCCTTGATGAATACAAAAAAGTAGACGATACTAAAAAAATGGCCCAACAGCTTCGCGCAGAACGTGAGGAAGTTCTAAGAAATAAAAGTGAAGAATCTTCAAAAAAAGCCTCAGAACTCTATTATCAAGAGCTTCAATTGCTAGATACACTAAGAGAACAAGAAAAGAGGGATCAGCTATTTGTTCAATTAAAAGAACTCATTGCCGAAGAAGAAACAGTGTTGCTTAATCTTGGACAATCATTATTAGGAAATAAAGTCGAGAGTGATGTTTGGGACAATTTTATAGCAATCGTCACTAACAACAAGAATGGTCTAAAAGATAAGATTTTAAGTAACCTTAATTCCAAAATTCAGAGTATTGAACACTCCCGGAATATCCTTGAGGGCAAGTTTTCCTCGCAAAGCCGAAATGATGAATTAGCTGGTCTAATCTATATTTCGAAAAGCCTAAACAAACTACACAATCAAGTGACTTCATCGCTTGAGCAAGTTGAAAAGCTTAAAGAAAAACAAGCGATCCTTTTTGAAAAAATACAACAGAAGCCCAACCATGAATAATCAGCCTGCTGCAATTGAACATCATCATCTACCTATTAAAATCATGCTCTATCCTGCAATGCTTTTTATGCTTGTAGGAATGTTTGTAGGGGTCTTTATGGCGTTTAATGCCTTCATCTTTCCCGACTATTTTGCAGGTGAATACATTCATTTTGGACGTATTCGCCCCGTACATGTATGGCACGTGTTATTATTGTGGCTGGTGTCTGCCAATATTGGATTGTTCTACTACATGGTGCCAAGGCTGTGCGGAAGGCCTCTGTGGAGCCCTAACTTGGCTTATATCTCAGCGGCTTTCTGGTGGTTTTCTCTCATCATAGGCACCTACTCTTATCCTACAGGTACAAACTCGGGTTGGGAATATGCCGAACTGCCTTTATGGGTGGGTTGGATTCCGATAAAATTGATGTTCGTCATCAGCTGGCTAATATTCGCCTTTAACATCTTCATGACCATCCTAAATCGAAATTATCAAAAGATGTATGTTTCTCTTTGGTATGTGATGGGAGTTCTGATCTGGGCTTCTTTTACAATTCCTGTGGGATTTTTTGCCATTAATTGGGTCTCACAGGGTATTTCAAGAGTAAATACCAGTTTCTTCTACGTGCACAATTTGGTCGGCCTCATCTTCACACCGATGGGTTTGGCAATTGCTTACTATTTTTTACCCAAACTTTCAAACATCCCCATTTACAGCCATCGCATGTCGATGATAGGATTTTGGTCCATCGCCTTTTTGTATGCCTGGATCGGCGTGCACCATATCATTCATGGACCTGTTTCACAGTGGCTACAAACCGTGTCTATTATTTTCTCAATATGGCTCTTCATACCTGTGTGGACCGTTGTAGGCAATCTTTTTGCAACTTTGGAGAAAAATTGGCACAAGTACTCCGAAAGCGCTGCGATTCGATTTATCATGCTAGGAAATGCTTTTTATCTTGTCACCTGCATTCAAGGCCCCTTGATGGCTTTGCGCAATGTCAACGAAATCACATCCAAAACAGACTGGATCATTTCCCATTCCCATATCGCGTTATACGGAACTTTCTCTTTCTTTGCCTTTGCAGGTATCTATCAAGTCATTCCGGTGATCACAAAAAATTCGCTTTGGTCTAAAAAACTAGCTGATTGGCATTTTGCTTTAAATCTTTGGGGCAGCTTGCTGTTCTTTTTTCCGTTGCTTATTGGCGGATTCCTTCAAGGTATGATGTGGGCTACATGGGCAGATGGAGGCAGCTATGCAGAGTTTCATAATAATTTTGCAAACCTTTCTTTTCTTCATACGACAGCTGAAATGCGTCCCTGGTGGATTTTAAGAGGCATCGGTGGCCTTGTCATCTTATCCTCAGGCATTATTTTTGTTGTTAATATCTTTAATACCATCATTCTGAAATCGGAAGTAGCACTTAGGGAACAGTTAGCATGAGCAAGCAGCCTAACTTTTTTTATAATATTGAACAATCGGCCCTCATAACGTTTATAGGGATCATCTTGCTCTTTTCAGGAGCGGTGCTCATTACTTTGATAGCCCCAAGCCAATTAGATCCGACCTGGACAGAGCCTACCAATTCCTATCAAGTACAGATGCATGAGGTTTCCGATCCAAATCTTTATATTAGCAGTGCAGGAGCCCTGGCAGGGTTATCTGAGCGGCAATATGTCTATCATTTAAAACAGGGCTATACTTTGTTAGCTTTTCAAGAAACAGAACTTACTCGCATCACAGCTTCACCCGAGCTGCAAAAATATATCACTAAAGTTGAGGACTCCAATCTCAAATTAACTTCCAGATTATTATTGCTACGCACTCCCAAGATCGGTTCTGAAGCAGAAAAAAACGCAGAGGAACTTAGAAAAAACCTTCAAAAAAGTTGGGAATCGGAACAAAAGCCAGCCTTTACTATTCTTGAACTTTATGACCCAAAGCAAGAGGAAGCCTTTGCAGTGGCCTCAGGGGACACAACTATCGAGAACTGGGTTGATAAAGAGTTCACACTGTCGGATGATGCCGGTCAACATGAGTACCATAAAGATGTCGGAGTGATCTACGTCAAAAATCCTCACGAGTACAGGATCACACGCGGTGTATTCGGACAAGAAAAAGAGTGGCATTACGATCCAAACGGAGCACCCGTTCAAACTCTGGATCAACTGAAAAGCCATGAACTTGCATTTCGATCTAGAGCAGAGTTGATTAGCCTTGGAGAGCATATTGTGGCTATCGAAGGATGTTGGTATTGCCATACAGATCAAACAAGGACATTAGTACAGGATGTTGTCCTCAATGGATCTGATTCATTTCCGGCACCCCCTTCTTCTGCATCGGAGTACATTTATCAGAAGATTACGTTTCCCGGAACGCGGCGTATAGGTCCAGACCTTTCAAGAGTAGCTGTGAAAAGACCCAGCCGCGACTGGCATAAATCTCATTTCTGGTCTCCCAAAACGGCAAGTAAGGGATCGATCATGCCAAGTTTTCGCCATTTCTTCGACGATGATCCACGTGGAACTTCAGACATACATCCGGGGATTCCCAATTACAAATTTGAGGCTGTTTTCCAATATCTCATGACAAAGGGGACGCGCATCACACCTCCTACACAAGCGTGGTGGCTAGGAAAAGATCCCGTAAAAACCAAAGAAATCATTGAGGGACGAAAGACATTGCAATGACATTTCTGGATGAGACAGGCGTACAAGGCTATTATTTGCATTATGGTTTAGTGATTGCATTAGTAGGCAGTGCGATTTTGGTATTTTTCTATCTGTGGAAAAAAGATCGCTTAAATATGGATGAAGAGCCAAAATGGCAGGGGTTTAATGATGAATAAGGTTTAGTATGAGCGAAGAGATTGAAGAATATGGAGATCCCGGGATTGCTTCAGCGGATGCTAAGCCTCCTATTTGGCTAATTGCCAGCTACATTTTGCTTCCTATCTGGGGAGTGGCTTGGTGGTATTTTTTCTGGAATGGCAATGTGGGCAATGGATCGCTCAACAGAGATTACTGGGGAGAATTACAACACGCTGCTAAAACAACCTGGCATTCTACGAGTGCGGAAGAGGAAAAATGACCGCACAGCCTATTTTACGCGTGAAAAACCTCACAACATCTATTCAAATCGGTTCTAAAAATCATCCTGTGGTCGAAAATGTGTCTTTCGATCTTTATGCCGGCAAGACATTAGCTTTGGTTGGTGAATCCGGTTGTGGCAAAACAATGACAGCCCTCTCGGTATTGCGGATTTTACCGCAGCCACCTGTACTGCATCCTCAAGGCCGTATTCTTTACAAGGAACAAAATCTACTAGATTTTTCAGAGAAGCAAATGCGAGACATCAGAGGTGCCAAAATTGCGATGATTTTTCAAAATCCAAGCAGTTCTTTAAATCCCGTCTACACGATTGGTTATCAGCTTCTCGAGGTTGCTGAACTACATCTTAATCTATTTGGAGAAGAGGCCATAAATAGAGCAATCACGGCTCTAACTGAAGTAGGAATCCCAAATCCACAGGAGCGCCTCAATGATTACCCGCATCAGCTTTCTGGCGGTATGAAACAACGTGTGATGATTGCCATGGCCCTCATGTGTGAGCCGGATATTTTAATTGCGGATGAGCCCACCACAGCCTTAGATGTGACCATTCAAGCTCAAATCTTAAAATTAATTTCTACGCTTCAAGAAAAGCGTGGAATGGCACTTTTATTGATTACACACGATATGGGTATAGTAGCAGAAATGGCGGATGATGTGATTGTGATGTATGCTTCACAATCTATTGAGAAAGGCAATGTGCATCAGATTTTTGATCAGATGTCTCACCCCTATACCATCGGCCTTTTTCAATCCAGGCCTACACCTGAAACTCCTAAAGGTAAGCTAAAAGCGATTAAAGGTTCGGTGCCCCCTGTTACACACTATCCTAAGGGCTGTCGGTTTCATCCTCGTTGCCCCTTTGTTATGCCTAAATGCCATCATGGAGAAGTTCCGGATTTTGTTATTGAGGATACGCCTCATCACACAGCTAAGTGTTGGCTCTACGATGGTACTGAGGAAAGCGCAGAGCGTTTGAGGTCAAAATGAAAGGAGATACACATGATTTCCGTGACTGATTCTTCGATGATACCCGCGGGATAGAAATACAATAATACAATCCACAAATTAAAATAATTGTTTTCAAACAGACTGATCGAGATGAATTATCCTAAAAACGGCACCAAAGTTGTACCAAAAATCTGTTTTTTTGTGTCGCTTATTTCCATTGCTCGGCTAAAATACGGAAATACCAAATTGTAGTCAATAAACATGCTCAACGACAAAACTCTTCAACAAATCACTTCATCTGTATTAAAAGTTTCAGATCCTAAAAAAATCATCCTGTTTGGCTCATATGCTCGAAAAGAAGCAGATGAAGATTCAGATCTTGATTTACTTGTTATTGAGCAAGAAATCGTGGATAGAGGACAAGAAATGATAAAAATACGCAATGCTAATGGAGATGTTGGTGTAGGTGTCGATGTTATTGTTTGTTCTGAAGCCTATGTGAACGAATGGGGTCATATACGCAGCACTCTCATTCATCAAGCCCTTAAAGAAGGGAAAATTCTCTATGAAGAATTCGCATGACTATGCCTTGACTCTTTTACTAACACTATATGCCCAAAGCTTCTATGACCTCTATGAATTAATTATTGAAAAGCAAAGGGATAAACCCAAAACTCAGTTAATAAGGAGAAACAGATGCATTCCGTAACCAATTCTTCGATGATACCCGCACAGTTAGCAGCTCAGCTGCCTAATCCAAAAACGCCCTGGCATATGAGTCAGGGCTTATTTGAAAGAGTGCACAAAGAGAGTGCCGGCGCTAAACCGTTTACAGCCATGCCAGTGACCTCTTCGGATCCGGAATTCGCCTTTGTAATGCGCTATTTCAATCACAGCAAACCCAAGAATTTTGGGATTAGAAATATCCTATGTATCCATAATCCTGTATCGACACACGCTTTTGAAGCCTTATTGCTCCAAACTGAAATGAGCGCCAAGGGCTTTCCTCCTTCCTGGAAAGAGGAGGAGCCCAAAGCAGAACGCGCTGCCACTTTTGCAAGATGGAATCAGCAGGTAGAGCAGTTTTCTCCCTTCCAGCTGCAAACCGCCAAGAGGATCGAGAAATTCGCGACTACTAAAGTGGTGCCGCTGTGGCATGGCACCAAGCGTGCTGAAGCGATTTGCTCCAACGGTTTCGCCTTTTTTGGCAAGCATGCACTTTTTGAAAATGCAGCCGATGCCGGTCCCAATGTCGATATCGGTTTTTTTGGCAGTGGCATTTACTTCACCAACAGCGCCCAGTATGCAGCGATGTATAGTGCCAATAAAGTGGGAGGCACCCTGCTTTTAGCTTGGGTGTCGATGCGCGAGCCCTATCCTGTCGTGAGCGACACTCCAGTCCCCAATGAAGGCACAGACATGACTCGCTTGCAGGGAAAAGGCGCTTACAAAAATTATAATGCGCATTACATCCCGGTCACATCCACCGACCCCGCAGATCCTGAAAATATGGTCTATCACCCCTGCCATCGGTCTGAGAAGCCAGCTTGGGATGAATATGTTGTCTTCCATACTGCTCAAACTCTAGCC
>Ga0207151_1116_pt1 | contig 18599 bp, 16 predicted proteins | sample Alteio_BWMinHeat_29_FD_153523 | JGI IMG/M metagenome (GOLD analysis project Ga0207151, IMG submission 153523) | Enriched cells from forest soil in Barre Woods Harvard Forest LTER site, Petersham, Massachusetts, United States -... | ecosystem: Environmental > Terrestrial > Soil > Temperate forest >... | reverse complement strand
ATGATTCCTACCTCCTCCCCGAAGGAACGAGACGTCCTGCGACGCCTTCGCTTCCGCGGGTCTTGTTGCCGGCTGCGGGTCCGGCGCCAACCGCAACGCCTTGGCCGCGCCAACGATTCCAGGCGACCACCAGCGGTGCAGCAATGCCAAAACTGGAGTACGTTCCTACCACAATCCCCACTACCAGAGCAAAGGAGAATGCACGAAGCACCTGGCCGCCCATCAGGAACAGAACGAGCACGGTGAGGAAAGTCAATCCACTCGTTAGTATCGTCCGGGAAAGAGTCTGGTTGATAGACTTGTTCACAACATCCGGAAACGGCTCGCGGCGCAGCAAACGGTTGTTCTCCCGGATGCGGTCGAAGATGACGATGGTATCGTTCATCGAATATCCAACCAGTGTGAGAAGCGCCGCGATCACCGTCAGCGATATCTCGAAATGCAGCAGCGAGAAAAATCCCAGAGTGATCAAAACATCGTGAAACACCGCCAAGACCGCGGCTGCCCCGTAGACCAACTGGAATCGGAAGGCAATATATACCAGCATGCCTCCCAAAGCATAGAGGGTAACGTAGATTGCCTGGCGGCGAAGCTCGCCGCCAACTTTGGGGCCGACGATCTCCGTACCGACAATGGTGAAGGAGCCCAGGCCATAGTTGGCCTTTAACGCTGAAAGAACCGCCGGGGTCACCCCATCTACTTTCGCGAGGTCGTCGAAATTCGTGAGTACACCTTTGTTCTTTGTGTCGCGATAATCCAGGATCTTTTTGGAAAGCTGCTGGTAACGGTCCCCGGCGTTGGTCGAGAGCAGAAGAGGATCGTGTTGCGTGAGGAAAGCGGTGAGGGAGGAAAGCGTAGCGGAATTGAAGTCGGCCTTGGAAGAGCTCGCGGTTCCGTAGATCGCGTTCAGCGCATGGATCACCTGGATCTTGCTGGCATCGCCCGCTTCGTCGCCCTGGTTTTTCTGCTCGACGAAGATCAGCACTTCGTTCGAGTTGGGGTTGGCGATGTCGCTCACGGACTGGATCTCCGTATTTCCAATACCTTGGGCCGTCAGGCCGCTGCGAATCTTGTCGATATTGGGGGTCTCGGCGAAGCGCACGTCCACATTGGTGCCACCCTTAAAATCGATGCTGTAACGAAGTCCGCCATGCAGAAAGATGGAAGTCCAGCCAGCCATCAGCAGAATGCCGCTAAGGGCATAGAAATACTTGGCTTTGCCCATCCAGTCGATGTTGGGCTCTTTGAATAGCTCGATCATGCGGCTTTGTACTTCCCTTCTTTAGACTCCAGCGTGTGCGGGTTTGTTCCCACAGCCTCCCAGCCCAGCTTGGGAGTCTCTGCCTGAGATGGCTACCACTCTCTGGTTTCGTTCCAACAAATCTTTGGCCCTATAGGTCCTAGTACCGCCTAGATGCTCAATTCGCTCTGGCGGTCCATGTTTGCCAGGTGATACTGGAAAATCGTCTTGGATACATAGATTGCGGTGAAGACGTTGGCGATCAAGCCGATCGTCAGGGTAATGGCAAAGCCCTTGATAGGACCTGTTCCGAAGAGAAAAAGAAAGAACGCGGAAACCACCGTCGTGACGTGCGTGTCGATAATGGTAAGGAAGGCTTTGTCGAAGCCCGCTTCGACGGCCGAAGCCGCCGATTTGCCGTTGCGCAATTCCTCACGAATACGCTCGAAGACGAGGACATTGGAATCCACGCCCATACCGATGGTCAGGATCACGCCAGCGATGCCCGGGAGGGTGAGCACGGCGCCAAAGAAAGCCAGCGCGGCAAGCAGGATGACGAGGTTCAAAATAAGCGCGAGAACCGCGTTGCCTCCCGAGAGCCGGTAGTAAAAGAGCATAAAAATCATGACCACCAGCAAGCTCAGAACCGAGGCTTGCACGCCGTGGCGGATGGAATCCGCTCCGAGGGACGGGCCCACGGTGCGCTCTTCGAGATACTTGATCGATGCCGGAAGCGCTCCGGCGCGCAATACCAACGCTAGATCATGCGCAGATTCCTGGCTAAAACTGCCTTCGATCACCCCGGAATCATCGATGCGAGCGTTGATCACCGGCGCGGAATAGACGCGATGATCGAGCACAATGGGCATGTCCCGGCCGATATTCTGCTGCGTGAAGGGGCCAAAGCGGCGGGCCGCATCGGGAGAGAGGGTGAAGTTCACGGACCATTGTCCAGGGTTGTTGGTATTGCGGTTTTCTGTGGCGCTGCGCAGATCGGCGCCGGTTACGATGGCCGAGCGGCTCACGACATACCAACCCTCTCCCTCCTCCGGCGCGCCAGAAGTGGTGCGGCTTTGCGGACGCCCGGGTAAAAGTTCTGTACCGGCCGGCAAGACGCCGCTGTGCTTGCTCAATGCTTCGGTTTGCGAACTGTACACCACGGGATCTTCGAGTAGCCGCAATTCCAGTTGGCCACCCAGCTGGATGACCTGTTTCGCGCGCGTTGGATCGCCCTCGCCGGGCAGTTGCACAAGGATTTCGTTGCTGTTTCGTCCGCCGCGAAGCTGGATGGTGGGCTCGGTCAGGCCGAGGGCGTTGATGCGCCGATCGATGGTTTCAAGCGACAGCGTCATGGTGTTTTCTTGAATTTGGGCGATGGCCGCGCCCCGGAGAGTGAGCGTGTAACCGGAAGGATCGCCCGCGGTGGGCGACATGTCCCAGAAGTTAGCGAATTGCTGATTCACGTAGTCGCGAAATTCCGAGAGCCGCGCGGAATCCACGTTGCGCACCAGGAGGTGCGTGTCGTCTACGCGGCGCACTTCGTCGTAGTGAATGTTCTTGCTACGCAGCCAGGTGGTAACGCGCTCGACCATCCGGTCGGTCTCCTGCGCGATGGCTTCCTGCGTTTGCACTTGCAGGACCAGGTGCGTGCCACCTTGCAGGTCGAGGCCGAGTTTGATCTGGCGAGAGAAGTTATCTTTCAACTGCGCGACGGACGTGGGAAACGTGGGCAGCCCCACGAGACCATAGATGCAGCCGAGAATGACGAGAACGATGAACAGCGCTTTCCACTTCAGATTAGGGTTCATGGTCAGAGAGTTAAGCGCACGCTCTGGCCGCGGACGGGTTTATTTCGCATCTTCCGATGCCTCCACCTGCGCAATCGCCGAGCGGGCGATGCGGATTTTTACCTGGTCGGCGATTTTGAGGATGACTGTGTCGCCGTCAATGCCATTAATCGTGCCGTAGATGCCGCTGTTGGTAACCACTTTGTCTCCGGATTTGAGCGCGGCGATCATGGCCTGCATCTTTTTGCGTTGCCGCTGCTGCGGCAGAATCAGCATGACGTAGAAGATGGCCATCACCACGACCATCATTACGAGCGGATTGCCGAGCAGACTGGCTGGTCCTGAAGCCTGAAACAGAATCGCTGCCATAATCGTCAAGGGCTCTGTCGTTCCTTTCACCAATTTCGGGCCGGCCCGGCTTCACTAGAGACGGAATCAGCCGGGCGGGCTGCACTTCCCCGCTCTCACAGTCTGCCGGATTCTCTCCTCGTGTTGCCGCGCAGGTCTCCCCAGCCCAGCCGGGGCGCACTTGAAGAATCTCGGACGCTATTCCGGCCGAACGTTCAGGCCGGGCCTACAGCATAGCGTGCATGCATCTCAGATGAGAAATTCGCTAGGTTCCCAAACTCGATAGCCTCGCGGATTTGCCGCATTAAGTCAAGGTAAAAGTGGATATTGTGGTGGGTGGCCAGGATCGCCGCAGTGAGTTCTCCGGCAGCGAAAAGATGACGAAGATAGGCGCGCGAGTAGCGGCGGCAAACGGAGCAGGAGCAGTTCGCATCGGGCGGCCGCTGGTCCCGGGCATAACGCGCGTTCTTGATGAGCACGCGGCCCTCGCTCGTATAGAGACACGCGTGACGAGCGGCGCGTGTCGGCAGCACGCAGTCCATCATGTCGATGCCCAAAGAGACGTAGTCGGCGAGCTGCTCGGGCTTTCCGACGCCCATCAGATAGCGCGGGCGGTCGCCAGGCACGAGCGCGGTCACTTCGCTGGTCATCGCGCACGTCAACGCATGCGGTTCGCCGACGGCGAGGCCGCCAACGGCGTATCCGGGGAAATCCAATTCGAGGAGTTGCTCGGCGCTCGCGCGTCGCAGATCAGCGAAGGTAGCGCCTTGCACGATGCCGAACTGCCATTGCAGAACTTCGCCGTTCCGGCTCGCTTCGTCGAGGAAAGATTTTCTCGCGCGCCCAGCCCATTGCGCGGTGCGCTTAACCGCCGCTTCGGCTTTCTCGCGCGGCGCAGGGGTCTCAATGCACTCATCGAGCACCATGGCGATGTCCGAGCCGAGGGCCAGCTGAATTTCCACGGCTTTTTCCGGCGTGAGCATGTGCTCCGAGCCATCCACATGCGAGCGAAAGCGCACGCCCGCGTCGCTAACTTTGCGCAATTCGGCGAGACTGAACACCTGGAAGCCGCCCGAGTCGGTAAGAATCGCGTGCGGCCAGGACATGAACCTGTGCAACCCGCCGAGTTTGCCGACAGCCTCGTGCCCGGGACGCAAGTACAAATGATAGGTATTGGAGAGAAGGATCTCGGCGCCCAGCTCTTCGAGCGCCTCGTTGCGCAGGCCCTTTACCGTCGCCTGCGTACCCACGGGCATGAAGCACGGCGTCTCAACCGCCCCGTGCGGGGTGTGCAAAACGCCGCGACGCGCGCCGTTCGGGTCGGTCTTGGTTACTTCAAACGAAAAACTCACCCTGCGAGTGTATCAGGACGCCATCAAATAGCGGCCCAACCCACCTTGCAGAGCACCCAGACCAGCCACAATCCGAAGGCGATTCCAAATGCCGAGCCCGTCTTGATCTTTCTAGGATTCGTCGCCGCAAACCCGATGGCAATCAGGGAAAGCGACCATATCCAAAATATCTCAAGGGACTGACCGAGCGACTCCACCCATTTCGGCACGCCCTCGGGAAGATAGGCGGAAAGGCTGGAAGCCAGAAAGTGCTCGGGATCGACATCACCCTTTTGTTTTATGAGCAAGATAACAATCGCAAGCACACAACTAATTAGCGCGGGAGCAGATGCATAGACCACGATGGCCCACGCTTGGCCAAATCTGAGTCCCGCACCTTTGAACAAACTAAACGCACCCCAGTAAACCAAGGAGATTATGAGCATTCCGACGCCGATCGAGACGGGGCCGAAAATAAATGAAATTTTTGGCGCCCAGGTGACTTGGCTCTCCAGGATTCGATCCTTTTGATCCTGCGCCATGTTGTCGAACCGCGAGTTCTGGTTCATTTGGCGCTCGAAGAAGGCGCGCCAATCCGTTTTTTGCCCAATCAAGACACTGATCCCGAGGCTCAGCACCATGAGCAATAAAAACGGAACCAACCAGCTCGGCTTCCGGGCGATATCCGTAAACGTTTTCGAAGGACTGAAAAGAACACCAGTAATGCGTCCCATCGAACTAATCGGTGCCTGCGCTTCTGGCTCAGGCATTGGGGCTGTTGTCGTGGCCATCGGAAAATCCTCCACTCGAGGTTGGGAATTACTCTCTGTCAAGACTTTACGCAGGGACCCACGCAAATATTTCAATGTGCGGATTCTAGCCTATTCGGCCCAAGGTTGACAGAACGAGGTTGCCCGCATCGTCGGGCTGCGGGCGCCTTCAGGGCCCAGGGGGACTTGGCGACTAGCGCGAGGGCAATGACGGCACGGCGGCAAGCAGTTCCCGGGTATACGCGTGTGCCGGCTGGTGAAGGACTTGCTCGGCGGGCCCGACCTCTACGAACTGGCCCGCGCGCATGACGGCGATGCGCGTCGCCAACTGCGCCACCACCGGCAAGCTGTGGGAAATAAAGAGGTAGGTGAGGCCGAACTCGCTTTGCAGCTCCTGCAGGAGCAACAAAACCTGCGCACCCACGGAAACGTCCAGCGCGGAAACGGGTTCGTCGGCAACGACAAGCTTTGGCCGAAGAATTAGAGCACGGGCGATGCCGATCCTCTGCCGCTGCCCGCCGGAAAACTCGTGCGGATAACGCTTCAGGGCATCGGCTGCCAGACCCACGCGTTCGAACATCGCCGCGGTGCGCTCGTGCTTCTCCGCTTTGCCCAGCTCTGGATGATGGATCGCCAGCGGCTCGCCGACAATTTCTCCAACCCGCATTCTCGGGTCGAGAGAGGCAAAGGGGTCCTGGAATACCATCTGCAGTTGTCGCCGCTCACCGCGAAGCTCCGCGCCCCGCAAAGCCAGGAAATCTTTCCCTGCAAAACGGAGCTCGCCGGAGTCCGGCGCGATGAGCCGCGCGAGCAGGCGCGCCAGGGTTGTTTTCCCGCAGCCACTCTCACCGACCACCGCGAATGTTTCGCCGCGCTCGACCGCCAGGCTTATACCGTCTACCGCCGTAAACCGCGGCCCTTCCGCTTCGTTGGAAAACACGCCGCCGCCGCGGCGGTAGGATTTTCGCAGATCGCGCGCTTCGAGCAGAATTTCCCTGGTGTGGGCTGTCGTCGCGGCCGTCTGCTGGCTTGGCATCTCGGTTGTTACACCAGAACGCAACGCGCGGTGTGGCTCGGGTCGGCGGCTCGGAGATCGGGCACAGCGGCCACACACTCCGCACGGCGCAAGGAGCAGCGCGGTTCAAAAGCGCAACCGGGCGGCACGGCGGTCAACTGCGGAACGGAGCCCGGAATCGGCGACAGCTTGCCTCGCTCCAGTGTGGGCGAAGCGTTCAGCAAACCTTGCGTATACGGATGACGCGGCGACGCCAGCACTTGCCGCGCCGGGCCTTCCTCGATAATGCGCCCTGCGTACATCACCGCGACACGATCCGCGACCTGCCGAACGACGCCCAGATCGTGCGTGATAAAAAGCAAGCCAAGCCGCAGTTCGCGCCGCAGACCATCGAGTAGATCCAAAATTTGCTTTTGCACGGTGACGTCGAGCGCAGTGGTCGGTTCGTCGGCAATCAAAAACCGCGGCCCCGCCGCCAAAGCCATGGCAATCATCGCGCGCTGGCGCAGGCCACCAGAAAGCTGATGAGGAAATTGCTCCGCGCGAACTTCGGGTTCGGGAATCGCCGCGCGGCGCATGGCCTCCGCCGCCCGGCGTTTCACATCCCCGGCGGCCAGGCGCGATTCATGCGCGCGAATCGCTTCTTCAATCTGCCGGCCGATGCGCATCACCGGATTCAGCGAAGTCATCGGCTCCTGAAACACCATCGCAATTTCGCCGCCACGGACGGCCCGCCACTCCCGCTCGTTCAAGGCCAGCAAATTCTTCCCTACAGCAACTCCCGGTTCGCGAGCGCTACTCTCCTGTACCTCCTTAACCTGCTCTACCTCATTGCGATCCTGGCCCAGCAGCGCTTGGCCGTTCACTCGCGCTCCCGGCGGCAACAATCCCATCAACGCCAGCGCCAGCATGGTCTTCCCGCTACCGGATTCGCCAACCAGCCCAAGCGACTCGCTGGCATCGATGTGCAGCGACACCTCGTTCACGGGCCGGACCCAGCCAGCGGGGGTTGGCAATTCCACGGTCAGTCCGCGCACTTCCAGCAAAGAGGTCACCAAACCATCTTAGTGCTGAATTTCGGAACTCCCTACGCGAAACTGCCCGCTTGTGCTCTCGAAACCTCCATCGCGGGTTTATCGTCGGTCCAGCGGAATGACGAACTTCAAGGCGGTGTGCGTTGCGGAAAAGCCGACGACCTTCACGTCTTTCAATCCTGTTTTTCGACCCGCAGCGATCACGTCGTTCTCCGTGATGCTCTCTTGCCCCTTCGGATAAACAATCCAAAGCCCGGTAGCGCCTTCGAGAGACTTCCGAATCTTTGCGACCGAAGAAAGCTCTTTGAGCGAATCGGCCGCAAAGAAAACCAAATCGCATTCCGCCGCAACCTTATCTTTGGTCACCGAGCCCGCAAGCGGTTTGACCTCCGCGAGAAAATCAGCCGCGAAGTTGCCGATCACAGAAATCTTTGCTCCGGGTTTCACGCCAATCTTTTCGATGCGCGATTTGGGATGAAGTATCTTCTCGCGCCACTTCTCCGCTCTAGGCCCCAGTTCGAACACTGCCCATCCGTCCGCGGTCTGCAACCGCAGTTCGCCGTCAACCGCTTTCACCGACTTGATCGAAGCAAACGGAATCTTCAGCCGAAAGCCGCCGCGAAAGAGAATTTCGCTGGTCTCCAGCAGCGCCTTCCCTTCGGACACGTCCTTCCCAACTCGCGCCGTGCATTTCACTTCGTTTCCCATAAGGCCTCGCTTTTATTCCCAGATGTAAAGAGATGTAAACCGCCCGCTTCTCCGCCCGCAAATCGGCCCGCCTACGATAGTAAGCTATAGGGCTCCATGGCAACCGCAACGACAACCCGTGTGGATTGGAAGCTGATCTGGGCACAGCCCGGCTTCCGTTATTTCTTTCTGGCCATGTTCGTCTCGCTCTTCGGCAGCGGTATGAACTTCGTCGGCGTGAGCTGGTACATCATGGCCGCCACGCACTCCACGGTGAAGGTCAGCCTGCAAGTCATCGTCGTCACGCTGCCCGGCTTGTTCATTCCCTTTTTAGGCGGCGTGCTCATCGACCGCTTTGACCGCCGCTATCTTGGTGTCTCCCTGGACATCGTGCGCGGCTTCTTTGTTCTAGCCGCCGCCTATATCGCCTGGAGCGGCCATCTCCAACTCTGGCATCTCTACGCCATGACGCTGATCACCGGCGTGGGCTCCGCCATGTATTGGGCCACCGTCAACGCCCTGGTGCAGGAAGTCATTCCGCCGAGCCAGTTCACCGGCGCCAATGCCGCCGTTCTCGTCGGCGTGCAAAGTGGCATGCTCATCGCCGGCTCTTTCGTCGGCTTCCTGTACGACCGCGCCGGGATCGCGGGAATCCTGTTCATCGACGGCCTGACCTACTTCGCCTCCGCGTTCTGCCTCTATTGCGTCCGCAGCGGTTACGTCTCTCCGCGTGAGCATCTGAAATACCCGCGCGAATATTCCGAAGCGACCGAAGCCACGGCCGAAGCTCTGGCATCGGGCGAAAATCCCGAAGTTGCCGAAGCTGGCCTCTCTCTGGCGGTCTACGCTGACCTCCAGGAAGGCTTCGCCTATCTCAAACAACAGCCGCTGGTGCGCTCCTTGGGAGTCACGCACTCGATCATGATGGCCGGCGTCGTCAGCGGCAACGTCGTGCTCGTCGCCTTGGTAAATGACATCCTGCACGCCGGCGCGCGCGGTCTCGGCTTTCTCGAAGCCGGCTGGGCCGTCGGCGCCATCACCGGCGGGCTCATCGCCAGCCAGCTGCGCGGCTCGCTGCGGATGCCGCTCTACGTCGCGGCTTGCGCCGTGCTTGCCGTCGGCCACATGGCCACACCGTTTGTCGCTTTTCTCGTGGGAGCAGTGGTGATGCAGGCTCTGTTTGGACTTTGCCGAGCCGTCGGCGGTGTCACCGCCCAGTCGGGGTTAATGTCCATCGTCCCGCGCCACTTCATGGGCCGCACGCAATCCGCGATGGCCATCTTCACGACCTGCGTTCAGCTCACGATGAGTATCGCTTTGGGGGTGGTCGCGCAGGGTGTCAGTCTGGTTGCGGGCTATACCTTGCTCGCGCTCCTCTACGCAGGCGCCACTCTTTCCGCGTCCCGCGCCCGCCAGTTGATGCGCCAGTTCGGCGCCCAAGATGGTCTGAGGGTTTCTCGGAAAACAGAGTAACTATTTCGAAGCTGCAGAACCTGCATCATCCGAAGGGTTCTCGGGCGGCTTGAAAGATTTCGAGCGGGTCCCCGGAGCAGCGAATCAAGACGGCGTCCGCTGGCAGCTGACAGCTGGCAGTCGACGATTGCAGCAGCGTCCTTGCTTCGGCGCCTGTTCGTATTAAACTGCCGGAAACCATTCTACAGGGAGTGTGAGGCACGTTATGGAAGTTCGAACCATTCAGCCTTTCCTGCACTATTTTGGAGCTGTTCGCGAACGCACCATGCGCGTGGCGCGCTGCATTCCGCCGGACAAAATCGAGTGGACCTACGCCCCCGGCAAATTCACCCTCGGTGACATCCTTCGACATCTCGCGGTCGCCGAGCGCTACATGTGGGCTGAAAACGTCCAGTGCCAGCCCAGCCGCTACACGACTCACGGCAAGGAACTCGCCGAGGGATACGGGAATGTGACGGCCTTTATGGAAAGGCTTCATGCCGAGTCGATGGACATCTTCCGGCGTCTCACCGACGAAGACCTGCAGCGAAAATGCAAAACTCCCGACGATGCGTCCATCACCACCTGGAAATGGCTTCGCCTCATGGTCGAACATGAAATCCACCACCGCGGGCAGCTGTATCTGTATTTGGCCATGTTGGACGTAAAAACGCCGCCACTCTACGGCCTGACGTCAGAAGAGGTTCGCGCACGCAGCGTGGTGAAGTGAGGAGCGGCCGGAGGGGACACTGTTTCGACCGCCTGCCTCGACGGCCGTCTCCCAACCAGCTCATCCGGCAGGCTTTGCAGCGGGCTCGGCCGCCGCAGCCGGTGGTGTAACAAAACCCTGACCCAGCAGGTCCACTGCCGCTTGGTTTAATTTCGCGCGCATCTGGTAGCGTTCATTCGCGCGCGTGATGTATCTCACGGCGATCTCGACGCCGCCCACGACCGGCTTCACATTGATGGCCGGCGCCGCGGTGAGCGTATGCGCGGTGTCGCGCGAGCGCGTCACGCCCTGCCATTCTTTCTCCGCTTGTTTCGCGGTCTCGGCCGTCGCTTCCTGCACGATCTTCTGGATGGCGTCGACCATCGGATAGGGATCGCGTCCGGCGGGCAAAACCACTTGCAATTCGTCCCACAACCACTGGCCGGAAGTCGAGAAATTGAAATAATGTCCTTCAATCGCAAAACTGTTGGTAAACGTCACGCGCCGCCCGGTGGGATGGCCTGAATCCGTCCAGTTGCCCGTCTCCAGCAGAACGGTATGAAACATGCCCAGCTCAACGACCTCTCCCGTCACTCCGTTAATCTCCACCCAATCGCCCAGCCGAATCCCGTTTTTTCCCATCAGCACAAACCAGCCGAGGAAACCGACAATGAAATCTTTCAGCGCGACGGTAAGTCCCGCGCCGGCCAATCCAAGGACCGTCCCGAGCTGCCTCGGCAGACCGAAAATCACCAGCAGAATAAGCACCACGGCGAGCACCTGGATGCTCACGCGCGTCACCGTTCGCAAGGTCTCCACTTGCCGGCGATCCAGCGCAGTCCTTCCGAGCAGCATTTCCAGCCAGCTGTCGAAAAAGACGCCTATCAGCAGGATACCAAGAATGACGATCACCCCAATCAGGGCACGGTGAGCTTCCGCTTTCTGTTTCCCGGCGATCAATTGGATCCACTTGCCATAGTTATCGGCGAGCTGTTTCTGGTCGTCCATCCTTTTGTCGAACGATGACATGGCTTTCTGCCGGGCCGCGCGGATCTTTGTCGCCTTAAGCAGCTCCGCGGAGTCTTCGTGGCTCAGCTTCGATGGAGCCTGCTGGTTCGCCGCTGGTTGATTCGTGTTCGCCTGTCCGTTCGCTGGCGTCGAGCTGTTTTTTCTCGAATCGATCTGCGCTTCGATTTCGTTGTGCCTCGCGGAAAGCAAAGCGGCGGCCGATTCCGCTGCTTGCTTCGCTTGCCACAAGAGAAGCTGCTTTTGACGGAGGGTCAGCCATTGCTGGAACCGGTAGATCAATCCAGTTTCGTCCGCGGCGGTGCTGACGTTTACCCGCAAAGCATCGGTAACCTCGGAAGAGGCCTTGTGCTCCTGCATCATCGCCTCAATGCGACTCTTCGGGTCACCCCCTGCGCGTTCTAGATCCGCCTTGGCGTCGTCCACTTCATCCTGATGTTCCTCATGATGGGCCGTCGCCAGAATGAGCTGTTCGTTCAGCGCATCCTTTCTCGCGCCGGTCGCTTTCAGAGCGTCGGCGGTCAAGCGCGCAACTAAAGCGCTATCGGCATCGAGAGCATCTTCGGCGCTCTTCAATCGCCCCTGAATTTCTTTTGCTTGTGCGCTTAAGGCCGGTGGATGCTCTTCCGCATCGCGTTCCGCCGCGGCATACGCCAGATCCATCTGATGATCGGCAAGCCGAAGGGCTTCCTGAGCGAACGGCTGTTCCTCGGGGCTGGTCGGCATTTTGGCCAGACGCTGCGCCGTCAGCAGGTGCGATTGGTCCACCAGCTGCCCTGATGCGGCCGCCGCGCCATTCGCGGGCTTGCCGGCCACCGGGGTTCCCGGCGGCTGCCCCGTGCGCAGCAATCCATACACGCTCGCCGCCAGGAGCGCCAGCAATACCAAGGCTAAAATCTTTTGCACCGGTTTCATATTTGTTTTGCGGCTGGGTCCATCATCTTAATATGCTTCAGCGCGGTGATAAACACCTGCTTCTCTGGTTTTCTACCGTCGTTTCCTTCCCAGGCTGCCGGGATATCCGAGACGTCCTGGCTAGGGCTGGGCATGCCAGGCGCTCAGAAGGACCTCTGACTTCGCGCAGTTCTCGATATGACAAGCACCGTCGCGTACCGCTTGCTGGCGCTGGCCCGGGCTCGTAAGCTGATCCGAGAGGACTTCGTGCAGGATTCAAGATTTCCCAGAAGCATTTCCCTGGTGCTCGCAATTTTTGCAGCGATTTATTTTTCTTCCTGCTACCCGCAATTGCCTGAGAATGTCGCGTCCCACTTCAACGGCCGCGGCATCCCCAACGGCTGGCAATCGAAAACGATGTTCTTCGCATGGTTCCTGGGCGCGATTGTGCTTTCGACGGTCCTTGCATTCGGCCTGCCGAGCATCCTGAAGAGTCTGCCGACCCAGCTCATCCATCTCCCCAACAAACAGTACTGGCTCAGCCCGGAGCATTCCAAGGCCACCCTCGAGTTCTTCAGCACATGGTTCGCCTGGTTGGGCTGCGGGGTCCTCGTGCTCCTCCTCTTTGTGTTCCATTACGCGGTGCAGGCCAATCTGCACCCCGACCACCGCCCCAATCCCGACCAAATGCTCTTTGCCGTCCTCGGTTTTGCCGTCTTCGTGGCCGTGTGGATCACTCGCCTGACAACGCGCTTCGCACGCGTCCCACCGCCAACCGCCCGAAGTTGACGGCGATTCTCCTAGAGCATAGCTTTGGCCGGTGAAGATTCGAGGTCGGTCGTTCGCATGCTGGAACAAGACGGATAGGTAGCCGCGAGAACGCGAGGAAGCCGGCGCCAGACATCCTGCTAAGCTGGGAGTCGTCAACGGTCCCGGAAAAGCCCGCGATGAACTGGCGCCGGGAAACCCTGAGCTTCCTGCCCAGCTTGCAGGAATGGGCATACGAAGAAGGCACGGAACCTCACTTCTCTATCGTCCGGTTGGAGCGAACGAACTTCGACTCATGGCAGCCTCCGGATACAGCCGCTTTCCGCCTCGGCTGCCCGGACAGCCAATCTTTTACCCGGTCCTGAACGAAGAGTACGCTGCCCAGGTAGCGCGCGACTGGAACGCTAAGAAGTCCCGCTCGTCCGCAGGATAGGTAACGCGTTTCGCCGTAAGGACAAGCTATCTTTCGCAGTTCAGTGTGCAAAAGGTGGGCGGCGCGCTACATCTCGAATACTGGATTCCAGCGGAAAAGCTCGACGAGTTCCATCAGAACATCGTGGGCAAAATTGAGGTCGTGTCAGAATTCCACGGCAAATAAGAACGCCCTCGGCAAAGCCGAAGGCGTCTCTCTAAACCAAGCGCTGGAAATCCTTCTACAAATAATCCCGCGAGGGTCCCTCCAAAAACGCGCGCAGCTTCCGCGACCGCGACGGATGCCGCAGCTTCCGCAGCGCCTTGGCCTCAATCTGCCGGATGCGCTCGCGCGTAACGGCAAACGACTGCCCGACTTCCTCGAGCGTATGCTCGCTGCCATCATCCAAACCAAACCGCATCTTGATAACTTTTTCCTCGCGCGGCGTAAGCGTCTTCAAGACCGAAGAGGTCTGTTCCTTCAAATTCAAATTGATCACCGCGTCCGACGGCGAAACCACGGCCTTGTCCTCGATGAAATCCCCGAGATGCGAATCTTCTTCTTCGCCAATCGGTGTCTCGAGCGAAATCGGCTCCTGCGCGATCTTCAAAATCTTGCGCACTTTGGAGACCGGAATGTCCATGCGCTTGGCGATTTCTTCCGAAGTCGGCTCGCGTCCGAGTTCCTGCACCAGCTGCCGGCTGGTACGCACCAGCTTGTTGATCGTCTCGATCATGTGCACGGGAATACGAATCGTGCGCGCCTGGTCCGCAATCGCGCGGGTAATCGCCTGACGGATCCACCACGTCGCGTAGGTCGAAAACTTATACCCGCGGCGCCACTCGAACTTGTCCACGGCCTTCATCAAGCCGATGTTGCCTTCCTGGATCAAATCCAGGAACTGCAGCCCGCGGTTCGTATATTTCTTGGCAATCGAAACGACCAACCGAAGGTTGGCTTCAATCAATTCCTTTTTCGCCTGTTCGGCTTCGGCCTCGCCGCGGTGAATAAACGTCAGCGTGCGCTTCAACTCGGTGAGCCCAACCTCGCTGGCCTCTTCAATGTCTTTCAGCTCGGTCCGGCGCGTGCGCAATTCCTTGCGCGCTTCCGCCGCGACGTCGCCTTTGGCGGCATCCACCCGCCGCTCCAGCCGTCCCGCTTCGCGTTCCAAAGACTGCAGGCGCTCGACCGTCCCGCGCATCTTGTCGATCAGCCGCTTTTTCTCGAACGGATTGAAATCAATCCCGCGAATCTCGACGGAAATCTCCACGCGCGTCCGCGACACCGCCCATTTCGCCTTCAGGTACGGCCGCTTCTTCGCCTTCGGCGTCTTCTCGAGCTTGTCCGCCTGCTTCAGCGCCAAATCGTACAACTTGGCGATCTTGTCGATGTACTTCAGCGTCTGCTTGGTCTTGTTCGCGATCTTTTCTTCGGTGAGCTCTTCGTCGTCAAACTGAACAATTTCCTTGATCGAACGCGCGCCCTTGCGCAAGTCCTCGCCAACAGCAATCAGTTCCTTGATCACGATCGGCGATCGCGTGATCGACTTCATGACCACCAGCTGCCCGCGCTCAATCCGCTTGGCAATGGTCACTTCGCCTTCGCGCGTCAAAAGCGGCACGGTGCCCATCTCGCGCAAATACATGCGCACAGGATCGTTGGTCTTCTCGAGAGACCCCGGCGTCAAATCCAGATCGCTGCCGCCTTCGTCCGAATGCACCTCGTCCTTGACGGCCGCATCGCGATCGCCACTCTCCGAGGACACTTCCACCGCGCGCGCAGCCTTGGCCGACGCCTGGTCCTCGTAGATCTCGATCCCATTCCGTTCAAATGTAGTGAGAAGGTCGTCGATCTCTTCCGAAGAATGCACTTCCGCTGGAAGCGAATCGTTCACTTCGTCGTAAAGCAAATACCCGCGCTCTTTGCCCACGGCAATGAGCTGCTTTACCGCATCATATTTTTCTTCAAGACCCACTGCTGCCACGAATTCCTCCAGCCAACCACGCCTAAACTCAAGTGCTGCCGGTCAACGCCGCCGAAAGCCTTTTCCAGTAAAAGGCGCAGGCAGTATGCCACGCTGGCAGAGTCAACTCCTCTGCGGTCACCAAAGAACTATGGGGAATCTCCCCACCAGATCGCTCTTCTTTTTGTGAAATCCTCTAGGCTGCGCCGCCAGCCCGTTTGCCCTGTGCTTCGCCGTTGGTGCGCTCTCAGAGTACGGTCCCCGCGACTCTAAGTACATCTATATAGATGCATTTAGGCGCGAATCCGTTACTCGCGAAACCCTATTACGCTACACGCTTAAGTCTGTCTTCGTCAACAATTTAATCCGTGGGGATCTGTGGAAGAAATTGCCGACGTAGGCCCAAAGAAACAGTCCGTCCCTCGAGAACCAGCAGGCTCAGCCGACGAGCCAACGGTATGTGTAAGATGTCGTCCGGGCAACGGCGGTTAACTCCAGATGGCTTCGGTCTTCTCACACGCGGTAGCAGCCCTCGGCATGGGAGCCTGTTTCTACCGGCCGCGCACGCCAAAGCGGGTCTGGGCGATCGGAGCGCTCTGCTCGGTGATTCCCGATCTCGACGTCATCGGCTTCGGGTTCGGCATCCGCTACGGTGACTTCTGGGGACATCGCGGATTTACGCATTCGCTTTTCTTCGCCGTACTTCTGGCGAGTTTCGTCGCACTTCCCGCATTTCGGCTGGCCCTCCCCGGCTTCGGCGCATTCTCCCTGTGGACCTATTTCTTCCTGGCGACAGCCAGCCACGGCTTGCTCGACGCCATGACCGACGGCGGTCTCGGCGTCGCTTTCTTCTCCCCGTTCCATAACAGCCGCTACTTTCTTCCCTGGAGGCCGATTCGGGTCTCGCCGATCGGTGTCAGCGGTTTCTTCACCGACCGAGGCCTGGAGGTTGTGAAGAGCGAACTATTCTGGATTTGGCTTCCGGCAGCGCTTCTAATAGCCTCGGGATGGCTCATTCGCCGGCGATCCGCGCCTTAGGCATAGCTTGGAATTTCACGCCGTTCCGATTGGGTTCCTTAGAGTATTGCTGGCGGGGACGGTCGTTTTCAGCTCAAAACGTTTCGCGACGATTGGCCCAACCACTCGACTGGTTCAGGGAGCATCGTGCGGGACCAGAGCGGGCCGGTCGCGGATTTGACAGAAGACGATTTCGTCGTCTGCGATCGAGGAAAACCTTCAGAGCGTCAGGCTTTTCTGTTAACTAACTAAGGGACTCATCTCGCGGCAGCCAGCCGCCGCATCAGATCCTGCTTCTTCTCGAGCAGCCCGCGCATTTCCGACATGGGGGGATTCGCCTCGATGCTGCGCTGCACATCCGCCAGCTCCCGTTCGGCTTGCCGGTGCTCGAGAGCCTCGATGCAACTGATCGCCTCCTCCCAGGTCGGCTCACTGGCTTCCTCAAACAGAATCTCGAAGAGCATCCGCCGGTCACGTTCCTCGAGCTGCGCAGCCAGTTCCGTTACCTCCATGGGCTCGTCAGCCAAGCTCCGGACAATCAGGGCCGCGAAAACTTTCTCGGTCTCGAGCCCCTGATGGAGCTGCGCTGCCTGGAGCCGTTGCGCCAATTCGCGGCGAAATCCCTCGGCCTCGGCGAGCATGCGAATTAGGCGCCGTTCCACCGGCTTTGCCGAGTGGCCCAGCAACTCTGGCTGAATCTTTAGCTCGCTGTGCCGCTGCGAAGCCGCTTTGCTCAACGCCGCACGCATGACCGGCTCTTCCACCCTAAGTTGTTGCGCCACGCGTGTCGCCCATTCCGAGCGAAGGATGGAATTGGGGATCTTTTGAATATAGGGCAAAAGAAAGTTAACGGCGCGCTTCTTCCCTTCTCCCGTGGTCAGATCCATCTTTCGCGCGCGCGCGATCAAGTAGTCCACATAGGGCGGCGCCTCTTTCAGCAGCCTGGTGTACTCTTCCACGCCCTTTTCACGGATGAACAAATCCGGATCGGCCTTCTTTTCGCCAACCGGAGGCAGCGCCAGCACGCGCACCTCGAAATCCTGTTCGAGCAAAAGCGACACGGACCGCTCTGCCGCCAGCTGGCCCGCGTTATCCGGGTCGTAGTTAATGATCACGCGCTTGGTAAAACGACTCAGCAACTTAATCTGCGGCACCGCGAGACTCGTGCCGCAGCTAGCCACCACGTTGCTGATTCCTGCGCGCGCCACGGCAATGGCATCCAGGTAGCCCTCGACCAGCACCGCGAAATCGGACCGACGCAACTCGTCCTTCGCGCGGTCCAGGTGGTACAGCACGTTGCTCTTCGAGTAGATGGGTGTTTCCGGCGAATTCATATACTTGGGCATCTCGTCGCCAAGCGCGCGGCCGCCGAAGGCCACAATCTTTCCGGACTCATTGGCGATCGGAAACATGATGCGCCGGCGAAACCGGTCGAATAACCGGCCGCCCTGTTCGCCTCGCGAGACCAGCCCCGATTCGCCGAGCAGCTTCTCCGGATACTTCTGCTTCAGCAGCCGCGTCAGCGCATCGCCGGCGCTCGGTGCATAGCCGATCCCAAATCGCTCGATGGCGTTGCTATCGAGCCCGCGGTCCTCGAGATAAGCGCGCGCCGCTTTTCCCTCGGGCGTTCCGGAAATTTGCCTCGTGAAGAAAGCCTGCGCTTCTCGATGCATCTCGACCAGCACGGCGCGCTGCTGATTTTCCTGCCGTTCCTCCGGCGAGCGCTCCCTGGGCCGCGGAATCGCGATCCCGCATTTCTCCGCGACGGTCCGGACAGCCTCCGGAAACGCGGACTTCTCCATGTCCATCACAAAACTAAAAACGTCGCCACCCTTGCCGCACCCAAAACAGTAAAAAATCTGTTTAAGCGGAGAGACGGTAAACGAAGGAGTCTTTTCCTGATGAAACGGGCAAAGCCCGCTGAAATCCTTACCGGTCTTTTTCAGACGCACATATTCGCCCACCACGCGAACAATGTCCGCCTGCTGCTTCACCCTCTCTGCGAATGACCCGGCTTCCGCCATGACTTCCTAGGAACGCAATTCTACAACCGTGATGGCCTTGCCGCCGTGTTCCTCTGTCTCAAACGAGGTTCTTTGAACCAGCGGGTGCGACTTTAGGAATTCGCCAAGGCCCTTGCGCAATG
>Ga0207151_1115_pt1 | contig 18706 bp, 30 predicted proteins | sample Alteio_BWMinHeat_29_FD_153523 | JGI IMG/M metagenome (GOLD analysis project Ga0207151, IMG submission 153523) | Enriched cells from forest soil in Barre Woods Harvard Forest LTER site, Petersham, Massachusetts, United States -... | ecosystem: Environmental > Terrestrial > Soil > Temperate forest >... | reverse complement strand
GCAAACGGCGTATTCACCTATGAATCAAAGACAACAGACAGTGATTTTCCTAATGCCAGTACAATAAACGCCATTGGCGAAAAGCACGATTTTAACGTGTTTTCCAATATCACCGACCCTAAGCAATTATTTAATATGGGTGTAGCCCAATTAAAGAAATATTACTATGATGGTTTCAGGGGTTCATTTACGGCTTTTGGAGTACCCTATGTAAAGCATGGCGATATCGTTACACTTGTTGATAATGTATTAAAAGAAAGAGGTGGCACATATCAGGTAAAAAAAGTTATTTATTTCGGAGGTTGCGATGAAGGTTTAAGACAGGAAATACATTTGGACTATAAGATATAATGGACAAGGGTACTATAGAATATTGTATTGGCGAGATAGCATCAAGATATATGCACAAGCATAATGAGCAACTGCATGGCATTGTAGCGACCGTATTAAGCGTGGATATACCTAACAGGGCGTGTAGCGTAACTACCGTAAGTGGGCAGGAAAGCACAGAATTAGACGGCGTTATGCTGATGGCGGATATTGACGATGGGTTCTTAATGGTTCCTTCTATTGGCAGTACGGTTATAATAGGAAACAACCAGGCAATGCAGCCTTTTATTGCCATGTTCAGCGAAATAGATAGTGTGCTGATAATAACAGGTAATCAAAGTTTTTCTATTAAAGACGGTGCTACGCAATTCAATGATGGTTCTTTTGGCGGACTTGTGCAGGTAGCTAACCTGACTAAAAAAATGAATAATATAGAATCATTACTGAATAGTTTGATAGGACTATATAATGGACATACACACGCATCGAATGGTACGCCGACGGTTAGCCTCGAAACAAATACATTGACACCAACACAAAGAAGTGATATTGAAAATACAAACGTAACTCATGGCGCAACGAACTGACCTTAAATTAACCAATAACGCCACTACAGGCATAGACGATCTGTTCTATGACCCAACTGCCGATAATGGGGCGGGTGATTTTGTATTTGCGCCAAGTGATAACCAACATATAAAAGATACAATAAACGCTTTCCCTGGTTGGTGGAAACAGTTTCCTTTGGATGGGGTAGGTATTGCATTATATAAAAACGCCCGGACTAATCCGCAAGCAGTAATCAACAAAGTAAAACAGCAGTTAGAGAGTGATGGATATGTATGTATCAATCCAACGGCGCAGATAGTAAACAATATTTTGACAGTTAATCCAAACGCAACGATGTAATGTTAAATATATACGGAAAATATGGCCAATCTATGTATGACCTATGCCTGATGGCATATGGCACCTTAGACTTGTTTGTAAAATTCTGTGCCGATAACAATATTACTGATGTAAATTATTTAGCAAAATCGGGCGATGTGTTTATTTACGACCAATCACTTGTTGTAGATGAAGGGCTATTGCTTAAAAAGAATATTTATAATACCGCTTCGCAATTACCCGTTATTATATCCCAACCTGCAAACCTTTCAATTCCAATATTCACTAACGGCATATTTAATATTGCGGCTACAAATGTTACCGCTTACCAATGGCAGTACAACACAGGAGCGGGCTGGATAAATATTGTAAATGGCAGCTTTTATAGCGGTGGTACTACTGCAAGCCTGAATGTGTTAAATGCTCCTTATTCTGAAAATGGGTACTTATATAGGTGTGTAGTTTCAAATATTTATGGTTATACAATATCAAGTACTGCATCATTAACTATAATAGCCCTGATACTTGATATAGTATCCGGTAGCGCAACTGCCTATGGACTTAGAAAATTGAAAGCTGGCTATGCAGGCTATGCAATTAATGTGCGCAGGGCAAGCGACAATACCGCAATAGATATTGGTTTCGTTGGCAATCTCTTGGACATACCGACTTTAACAAGTTTTATTAGTGGAACAACGGGTTATATAGTTACATTCTACGACCTAACAGGTAACGGAAACCATGTAATCCAAAATACAGCAGTAAAGCAGCCACAGGTAGTAATAGTAAGCAGCAAAGCGCATGTATTATGGATAGGTGCTTCACAAACTCAATATTTAAAAACAGCAGGCGCCGTTACTGCCTTAAATTCAAATACAAGCTATACAACCATAGCAGCACTTTCTTTAACAAATGTTAATAGAACGCAATGGATGTACGGCACGAGTGATGGCAATTTAAGTGCAAATTTCTCATCATATGCAACTGCGAACCTATTTTTTAGTGCAGGGTTGGAATATAATTTTAGTAACCAGGGGGTAAACTACGCATACGGGCATCCAACCACATATCCATTAACCAATGGCGTGTTGGCATGTGTTACATCGAGATATGCAGATGGTAATAATTATGCTGATATGCGCAAAAACGGGAGCAATCTTACTATGACATATGACAGGCAAATACCTACTCATGCAAAAAGCAGCCAAGCACTTTATGTAGGTGCGGGTTTTACAGGCGCTACTTTAGGGCTGGACGGGGAATTGGACGAACTGATCGTTTTTTCTTCGAGCCTAAGTGATATAAATACAAGTTTAGTAGAAAATGATATAATTAACTTTTATGGCATTAGTTAAGGGTTATAAATACGTTTCCGAACAAGAGGTAAAATCAGATATTGAAAGGATCAATAAAGGTGAGGGCTTACCTAAAGGTGAAACATTAAACTATACGGATTATTATAGTAACACTTTGGATAATAGCTTTTATATCATCTGTGATAAAACTATTGAATCGTATTTAGGCTCTCCAATAGAAATAATTATACCTGATTTTATAATAAAGAACCAATGACACAGACAGAAAAGCAAGAAACGTGGGAGTTCTTTAAAAAGCCTATAAACATTATTAAATACGGCATACCGAGTATTCTGTTTGCACTATCATTTGTAACCGGGATAGTAAAGGGTACGCAATGGAATGACAATATCGTTAACGCCATTAGCAAGCATGACGACAAGCTGAACAGGCACGAAATAAGGCTTGATAAGGTGGAAGAGGTGGTAAACTCAAACACTCAAAGATTAAACCACCATGATGATGAATTAGCGAACCATGAAAAAGATTTGAATTATTTACGTAATAAACCGCAACGGTACAGATGAAACTCATAAACACATTGCTATTCATTTTTATTGCTTTTGCAATATTTCTGATACTGCCTTTTGCGTGTAAAGCGCAAGATGTATATAGTGGTTGTCCGATGATGGGAGATAAGGCTGGAAGGACTGCAATATTAGACAGTCTGAAAAACAGGTATGTAATTCCCGGTAAATACAGCCCTATAAACTTTAATGAAATGGCATCTATGACCGTTGACACTAAAAAGCATACGGCACATGAAGCGGTAGAAATACAGGGCTATGTAGTAGAGGTGAAATACGGCGGCTCCGAAACCTGCAATTGTCATACTAAGGATAAGACACTGTTTGATACCCATATAGTACTCATGGTTGATGATAAACAGCATGGTAGGGGTGAAGGTGTTGTAGTAGAGATAAGCCCACGTATCAGGGCTATGATGGCTGCAAAAGGCATAGACTGGACAACGAACAATATTAAAAAATGCTTTCTGAATAAATGGGTAACCGTAAGCGGGTATTTATTTGATGACGAAGAGCATAAACAAAACAGTACTGCGGATAGCCCGCATGGCACAAATAATTGGAGGGCTACTTGTTGGGAGGTACACCCGGTAACTGATATTCAATTTGCAAAACCTTAAACATACAGATAATCATAAAAAAATGGAAAATAATAATCTTGAACAAATAGAAGCGAAAATGAAACTCATTAGGCATAATCCTGCTCTTGTCGGTGAGTATATGAATTTGGTAAAAGAACGTAGAGAAATAGCCTCTAAAGATATTACCCGTAGAATACGTACAGACTTAATTACATCAGGTGAAAAATCCATCTTAGATGCGATGCAAGAAGTAGGAAAATGGGGTGCAGACCTTCGATTAACAGATGCTGTTATATATCTCCAAAATGCAAGAGATAGCATAGCTGATTTTATTGATGGGGTAGATCGCAGATACTCACTTAATGATAAGTTGTCTGATATAAGACAGGTAATAGGAGATAATCATCCTCATGAAGCAATGATAGGGTTGATAGAAAATATATTAAACTCACACGGATGAAAAGAATACTACTCGCAGTCCTGATATTATTCAGTTTAACCGCAAACGGACAAATACAAACAAATGCATTTAGAATAAGACTTGCTAATAGCAACGATTCATTAGCTGCCATTTTGGTAGACAGTGTGAATAACGCAGGTTTTAAAATGAGTAATTACGATAAAACTGTCCTTTTAGAGTATGCTAAAGAATTGTCAGAAGTCGCCGCCTATCTAAGGGCTAAAGCTGCAATTGAGCTAACCGATGGAATATATGTAGATAATGGCAAACAATCCCTAAGGGAAATGCACCAACTATATGTAAAAGGCTTAAAACAGATACGAACCGATGCTATAAGAAGGTTGCATTTCAGAAAAGTACACGAAATCAATTTAGCACTCAAAAAAGAAAAAACATGGAACCCATAACAGTAGAGCAGCTATTAAAAGAGGTGGAACACAGGCAGGTAGTATTGTTTGAAGCTGAACACAAGAGGATAAAATTAGGGCTTAATGGTGTATATGTTGTAGAACAATACCCGTTTGAAATACTGGAAACGACCGACCCGACCGAGGCGGTAAATAAATACAATGAATTGTAAACTTTAAAAATAGAACATATGAAAAAGGAACTCAAAGAATGGCTGAATTTCATATACTCGATGGTAGTTACGTTGGCTATCATTGTCTATATATTCGTAGTATCACTTCATCTGATACCAAAGGACAATATGGCCAACGTCAATTTCATTGTTGGCATACTCGTTGGTAGCATGTTTGGGCGTATCATAAATGCCCGCCTTAATATATCTGCCTCGCCTACGCCCACAGCCATTGAAGGGACGACCACAACCAAGATGAATACCACTACGGTAACCGAAAATCCAACTACACCAACACCTAACGCAGACACAACAGTATAGATGTGGCAGACTTTGAACAGGCAATACCGATAATACTAAAAGACGAAGGTGGTTACTCCAATAACAAGAGCGACAAAGGCGGGGAAACTTACTGCGGTATTTCAAGGCTGGATAATCCTAATTGGGTTGGTTGGAAAATCATTGACGGCTATAAAATGGCTCATCCGTTACATAATGGGGATATTATTAAAGATACTGTATTGGATGGGTTTGTACATGCGCAATACAAAGCAAAGTATTGGGATAAAATCCAGGGGGACAATATCAGCTCTCAAAGGGTTGCAAATTTCCTTTTCGACTGGTTTGTGAATAGTGGCTATCATGCCGTTGAGCATTTACAGAAGTGTTTGGACATAAGAGCAGACGGGGTAATGGGTAGTGGTACAGTAGCGGCTACAAATACACATATTATTGCCTCAATTTCCTCAATGGTTTCATGGTAATATTTGATAGTATGGTCTGCGTTTTCTTTGATTAGGTCGTCTATCAGTTTGTCGCGGTTGAGGGTCATTTAAATGATAGGGTTTATAGAAACTATTTGTTGATAACTACAAAATCATTACATAATTCAAGTTGTTTGCTAAATATGGAATCAACTTGCGAGGTCATAATATCATTCAGCTCAACGCTTTCAAACCAAAATTTTGCACCGCCGTCTGTTGCATCAAGACATATTTCAACCCTGAAACTTTGCGGAACTTGACCTTTAAAAATCGGTATGTCCAAAATAAATTCATCAGGGAGGCTAGACTTTACCTGTTTTGCGAAGTTTGCAGCCTTATTGCCGCGATTATCAGAGCTGGCGGATATATCTGTCGCGACTGATGCGCTGAATACCCTGTATGCCTCCAAAATGCCATCAAACTTATCTTTATCAGCAAACCACATTTTATTGAAACGTAACAGTTTCACAAGTTGTTCACGTCCAAAAGTTGTAGGTTGATTGATGCAGAACGGCTTTATTTCATCCGACATTTCCAGCTTCCCTATAATTGTTGCTCCGTATGGATTTTCGGGGTCAAGATTCAGGGTAATAGACAAAGCCTTTTTATCAACCTCCACAATCATTTTTGTTTGGTCAATTTGCTGTGTGCTATGTCCGTTGTTCCGCTTAGAAATATAAGCTGATATTGTATTTATGTCGCCAGAGAATAAAACCTTATTTGGTTCTTTCTGCGCAAGGGCTGTCCCCTCTCTAATTATCAGTTCATTTCCCTGAACGTCAACTTTTACATTTAGATTATCCATAAGTTATTAAGCAGTTTTGGAGATTGAGAATACGGTTTTTTGTTTTTCATCAGGACGTAAACGACGAGTGCCTATAAGGATTCCAGTTTCATCATAAGTTTCCATATAGCCCGATTCGTGGTTGGCTAAATGGTAGAGTTTACCACTCTTAAATTCCTGCTTAGTTTTGATTTCGGTTAACAGGTTTTTGTGAATGGTTTTTAGCGGGTCAATTTTAAGCTTGAAATCATCTTTTATTTCTTTGAGTTCATCTTCTATTTCGGATAGTTTAATGGCATTATCTGCTAAACCCTCCCGCTTTATATCCAGTTGTTCGTGGGAAAGAGGGACATAATAATTTGTTTCTTCCACTTTGTCTGCGGTATCTTGCAGCGTTTGTAGCCTAATGTCGTCCGAGGCTTCGGGCATAAATTTTTCCATGTTTTATTTTTTTTATTTATTAACAATCGTTTTAAAATAGTCGGCTGAGAGTAACCAACTTTGTATCACTAACACAGTTTTAAAATGGCAGGTCGTCAACACTTGTTGATGATGGAGGTGTATATTGTTCAGTAGATAGAGTTTGCGGTGTAGTGGCGTTGAATTTATATTCTCTACCATTGCCAACATACTTTTTACCTATTTTGGCTTCGCGCTCTTCTTTTGTCTGATTGACATAAACAATATGAGAATTTTTATATTGGTCAATTTCTTTTTTTTCATCAACTACTAAGTTGATATACTTTTTCCCGTTCTTACCTTCTGTAATTTTATCTTTTGGCAAATCGGATAAACAAACTGAAATAACTACCATGATTATAATTTTATGCTGCGTTAGTTAAAATATCTATATTGTATTTTTCTGCCTGTTCTTCAATATGTTTGCGGGCTAATTTTAGCTTAGTTTTCATCAGGGTAATATCTATGCCGTTCTTGTCTATTACTGGACAGAGTATTTCCAAAAAACATGGTTCTCGCATAATGTACTGAACTATATACTGGATGCTATATGGTATGGCTACAACCTAATATCAATAGGCGATATCATTGATAGCATACCAGTTAGCCCATCTATTATACGCAGGTGGAATATTAGCCCTGATAGGCATTTAGTATCTCAAATTCAATACAACCCTGAAGGTTACGACTGGAGGGATGAAAAATATAAGAACTGGCATATTTGGATCCCTACATTAGCTACCAATGGAGTAAGCAACTGCGGATATGGGCTACTATATAATGTAAGCAAGACTGAAATATTTTTGCGCAATAACCTTGCTTTCAATACAGACTTCATAGAAATGTTTGCCCAACCTTACAGGGTTCTGAAAACAAGCAAGACAGAAGGACCCGAACGCGATGCCGCAGAATTGGCTATGCAGAAAATGGGTAGTGCGGGTTATGTGATATTAGACCTGATGGATGAAATGGAGTTTATGACCGATGGCGCAAAAGGCAATGGTTATAAATCTTACAATGATATTGAACACCGCTTAGAAACAAAAATAAGTAAGCAGACGTTAGGACATGCTGATGCAATAGATAGCGTACCGGGTAAATTGGGTAGCACACAGCAGGGCAATGCAGGTGGAAATACCAATGATAAAGACGCTGCCAGCCCTGTAGCAAAAGCGTTAAGGGATAAGCAAACCAAAGATGGCGGATTTGTGGAGCCTATCGTAAATGAGTTTGTAATACCAAAATTGCAGGCATTAGGCATAGGCATACCCAAAGGATATAAGCTGAAATTCCTGAATGATGCCGAGGAAAGGGCTATACAGGATGAAAAGAACAGCACCAACCAAAAATTTGCAACGCAGGTAATGACATTGGCGCAGGCGCAGGTAAGGGTAAGTACAGATTATATAGCACAAGTAACAGGCATACCAGCAGCAGCATTAAGCATAATGCCAGACCCAACATTAACACCAAGTCCGTTAAAAGAACCAGGCGACCAAATAAAATCAAAAAAACCATTAAAAGAAAAGTCCAAAGAAAGGGACGGTAAAAAATAATTTATGGGATATACATTCACGAAGCTCAATAACATTACCAAGATAGTGCATACCGATGGAAGGGAATGGGAATTATCCGTACAGCCATCCGTATATATGGAAAATGGTATGTTCTTTTTGTCGGGGGATAAAATAAATTTATCATTTAAATCGGCAGAGCTTGACCTTATAGGTGGCAATGCGCCCGCAGGCACTAATGATGGGATATTAGTACAGCTTGCAGGCGTAATACCTATACCGGGTGCAGGCACGGGGTCAACGGCAATAAGTAATTTATCTACAGCAATTGCAGGAAGTGATGGAATGAGTAATCCAACAACTGCATCTGTACTGGCATTGCATCTTGTTTACAATGGTACAACTTATGACAGGTTGCGCGGAAATTATGCCGAACAGGTGGTAGCATCTGCAACACAAACAACAAGCGGTCAAAGTGCTGCGCTTACCAATTGGAATGCAAGGAATGCAAACTTTATAATAAACGTTAGTGCTGCATCCGGCACAACCCCTGTTATGGTTTTGAAAATGCAGATGCAGGATATTGTATCAGGTACATGGGTAGATATACCCGGGGCATTGACAGCAAACATTATAACAACAGGTGCCAGTTTGTTATCTATTGGTTCGGGATTGACAGCAGTAGCTAATCTGTAATAAACTTTGCGTTGCCGAGAACCTATCGTTTTGTATGGACATTAACAGGGGTAAGCCCATCATTCACATTCTCAATAGGAGCGCACTACATCAACTAATATGCCGGACAAATTACAATATACTTCTTTACCGCACAGCGAACGACTTATCTATGATATGGTAGTAAGCTGCATCAACCATTATGCAAAACTTGGCAGGGCAGTAAAAACCATATACCTATCTAAAAATATGTGGGAGGTCTGGAAGGGTATATACCAAAAAGCATTTAGTGATGAAGAATGGTTGCAGGTGCAGGCGGAATGGCTAAAGGGGGGCGAAAGATTTTATTTGAACGATCATGGTGTGAGTGTGGAACGGGGTAGCGACCTGCAAGTACAAAAAATAAAATGGGAACTATGGGAAATACACAAAGCAACAGCGTAAAAGACTGGAACAGCATATGTAACCACGTAGTGATATACAGGGGATTTCATTATGACCCTATAAAAATTGCCATAAACAGAATAAAGAAAACTAATACTGAATTATATACATGGGTAGGTGTTAAGAATTTGGAAACAGGGGAACACACAATCATTTTAAAACTTTTACACTCTGCAAATTGAGCAAATTCGGATTTGATAAAATAGCACGTGAAATGCCTGCCATGAAAAGGGAGGCATTGAAGTTGCTATCTGTTGAAACCCAACAATATTTCGGTGAATCATTTAGTAAGCAGGGTTTAGGTAATGAGAAGTGGGCAGAGGTAAAACGAAGGACAAGTCCATATAGTAGTATGTGGGACAAGACCCGACCAATACTATATGGTAAATCAGGACAGCTAAGAGCGCATACGCTCGACAGCATAGAGAGTATAAATGACCATCAATTTGTATTAGTAAACCCCATGAGTTATGCGGTACTACAAAATGAGGGCGGAGAGAATGGGCAGGGGGCATATGTACCCGCAAGGCCATTTATGAAACAGACACAGGAATTAACACATATGCAATTAGAAACGCTAAACGCAGTAACAGGTAAAATATGGCATCTCCGTTTTTAAGTTGTATCAATAGCGTATTGGGGAGATTGGGTGCAATACCCAATACGTGGACGGTGCCTAAGGGTAGGGCGGCAAACCTGTTTCAATATGTTGCGATGTGGAATAACCAGGTAGAAAGGCAAAAAGAAGGTAAAGTGGAATTTGACACTCCGGCAGCTTTTTTAGAATTGATACACCCTATAAAATGGAACCAATTAAATTTTGGTGTGAACCAGGCGGATATAACATTCAGGGTTCATATAGTTGACCAACAGATAGATGCATCAGATGGGACTTTAGATCAAAACTTAGAAGTTTTTGGATATAGAGATGCGGTAATGGTGGCTTTGGGTGGTGGGTTTGCGCCTGCATTTGGCAGTACTATGTCGAGCCTGAAAGAAGATACAGACAACAACCATACTAATATATACCACTACATGATTGATTTTGTAAGTGCGGTGGTGGATAGTAAGGGCAGCCCGTTTGACCCTGATAGCAGCATGATTGGCACAACACCACCGACCAATGCAGAAATTGATGTAAGCATAACAACAAGTTATTAATAATGGCAAGGACAGTAGCAACCATACAGGCACAGATAACAGCGCAGTACGTAACGGCAATGGCGGCTATTGGCGTTACTATTGACCCTACCAAATGGAGCAAAAGGAACATACAGCAGTTGCTTATAAACATCGCTGCCGTATGCGTGAACCAGTATGAGCAGATAGACGACCTGTATATAGCACAGAATGAAACCATAGTAGCCAATGCACCAGCCGCTAACAAAGCATGGTTAAGAGCGCAAATGTTCCTGTTTCAGTATGACGCTACCACACCACAGGTAATACAGTTGAATACTACAACCTTTAATTATTATTATCCTATCATTGACCCGACTAAATTGGTAGTGAGTCAATGCTCGATACTAACGGGAACCATAAGGGGTACTGTAAAAATAAAACTTGCAACCGGCGCGACACCAGCAGCTTTAAGCAGCCCTCAAATAACAGCAGCACAGACGTATATAACCACAATAGGCGACGCAGGCATACAATACATAGTAAGCAGCGTGAGCAGCGATAAAATAATGGTACAGGCTGATGTGTACTATAATAGCCAGTATAGCAGCGTGATTTCTGCCAACGTAATTGCCGCAATAAATGCTTTCTTATTCAACCAGTCGGTAAATTATTTTGATGCAGCCATAAAATTATTAGACCTAGAAACGGCTATAAGGGCTGTAACGGGAGTAAATGATGTGGTATTGAGCAATGTGGCTGCAAGACCTGACGGAATAGCTTACGGTAGTGGGACAAACCTTGTATTAGCATATGATATACTGCTAAGGCAATGGCTACCAGTAGCGGGATATACGATAAGCGAAACAACAAGCGGGCATACTTTAGCAGATACCTTAAACTTTATAGCACAGTAATGAGCAGCATATTTGTATTAAATTTTAACGCAACCATAAATAATAACCTACCTCCTGATAAAAGGGGTAGCGTAGATGCTGCGTTATTAAATTCAAGTATGTACCCTTTGCAATGGCAGAACAATGCTTTTACTGAATATCGGACAGGGGCAACATATACAGCATATAATGCAGGAACGACCTATGCCATTGGTACTGTTGTTAGTTTTAACAAAGCAATTTATGAAAGCCTGACCGCAGGGAACATAGGCAACCAACCCGATATAAGCCCTGCATCTTGGTATCAACGGCAGGTAAATTTTATTGGTGCTGATGAGCGCATACGCTACAGGGCAAGTAAGACTGTTTTGGAATATGCCCTCAATAAATGGTATGGTACGACATTCAGGCAACCAAATACGCTAAGCGATATTTATATAACCACCAATACGGTTACAATACCCACTTTTTTAAGTGGTAAGACAGAGTCATACTCATCTATAACCGGCAAAACCATTTCGAGCGGTTTTGTTCCTGCAACGGGTAGCGGGGTGCATTTTACACCAGTCAATAATTTTACTATTTATTTTCCATCTGCGGTATATGCAGCCATAGTAGGGGGAGATAATACTATACGACAATTTGTAGATAAATATAGCGTGTGCGGATTGGTTTACAACATAACAACATACTAAGATGAAAACACTACTTACTTCACATACCAGCGACACAGCGCAATTTCCCGTAAAAAGCGGCACTTGGGATTTTATACAGGCCATCATTCACGATGAGGCAACGGGGATATGGAAAGCATTAAACTATGATGCTGCATTTGTAACGACTACCTCAACCATTGTATATGGGTTAAGGCAAAGCCCCGGCGCAACTGGGTTTACAAATTGGTCTGCCGGAGCAATAATTACACCCGGTGCAATTAGTGGTGATTTTTATTTAATACTTGTCCCTTCGCAAGTGGTAGCAAATCCGACAGGTGGCAATGTGTTTATACTAAATGCCGATACCCCAACCTATGAAACAGGAAGCGGCTTAGATCCCGTAACATATAGCGATACCAGCACCTTTAATACTCACCAAACAATAGTAGGTAAAATAACAACAGGCGCAGCGGGTAGTGGCGCATATGGCGACTTGTCGGGAACAAATGCACTACAAAGGACATTGAACCCGCAGATAAGTCTTTCTTCAAGCCTTACATGGGCAAACCCATTGACAGTAAATTTTGCCAGCCATCAAAACCTAATATTCAGCGCAACGCTTGTAGGATTGAATACCTTAACCTTCGATTTTACAAATGCGATAGTAGGGGCAAAAGTGAAAATACAAGGATTATTCCCTAACACTTCCACCTTTAGTATTACGGTGCCATCGGGTAGCGATGTAAAGAGCCTGACAGGCGCATGTAGCACATGGGTAGCGGCAAGTTCAACGGCATGGTGTGTAATAGAATGTGTATTTACAGGAATAGCAGGTGTTAGACCGCAGGTATTGGTATCATTCACATCTACAACAAACCCATAATATGGCAGAGGATAAAAAGCAATCATGTACACAAGGCAGGCGGGTAGTAGCATATCCGCCCGAACCCATATATAATATGCTTAGGGCTTATCCGACACTAACAGATGAAAGTGTGAGTAGTTTTGTAAATGAAGCTATAAAAGAAAAAATAAACAGGCTGCCCGAAGGAATCAGGGAACAATTAAAAAGACAGTCGAAACATAATTATTGATTCTATAATTTTGCGTTATGTTACCGAAGGCTTGAATAGATTGAAAGGGACATTTTCCTGTCCTTTCAAGACATTTAACGATAACGTCAATTATAGAACAAACTACCAATTAAGAAGCAGAGCCTGCTACTGATTAAGCTAAGAACTCATAATTTCTGCAAATTCTTCTTTACTATTTATCTTAACTACATATATTTGAGCAGCACCATAAAATACAGGCTGAGGTGTATTTTTAGTTTGCCCGGAAAATATCAATCTTTTAACTAAGTAGTTTTCACCATCAACCAATATAATATCTTCGCGTTGTGGTATGGCAAAAAAGCGAAATGGATCTGGAAGGTTTTTTAATTCTCCATTTTCTTCTATAACTGTAACATATAGTATATATATTGGCTTTTTCATATTGCCAATATAAGTATAATTATCAATTATATCTTTTGTTTTCTGACTAATGATTGGTTGTGGATTAGCGCCAAATAATTTTTCAAAATGTTTTTTTGATTTGCCAAGTTTAGAAAGCATATTGCTGTGTTTTAAACTCAACATTATCTCTGCTCAATAGAACCCGTGCGTGAGCCAATATTTAGACTTTTGTTCTATAATTTACATTATGTTAAATAGAAATTAAATGATTTATAGCCTATAGTAGGTTCTACTCACTTTGGTACTGATATTGACTAAACTAAAAAATACAATTATCTCACTAAACCATTATAACTATGAGATCAGCTTTTTAGCTCTTTCGCTCCTGCTTTTCTGCCAATTGGCAATAGCCCAACGTATTTATTTTCTACAAGGTCCAAATAAAGACACTGTCAGCAATTCGGATAACAAAATCCTACTCAGGTTTATACTATCATGGAGTCAGCTCTGATTTTACGCACCCGGTTAATTATAATAAATGGGCCAAACCAAGACATAGTATGTATAGAGATTAAGCACTCTTAAATTATTATTTTATTATTTTAGAGTTTCAAGCCTCTATATGCATAAAATACTACTGGTATTACTACTCTGCCTCCCTTTATCCTTATATGCACAAAATCCTAAATCAGATTCTGCCTGGTTGGTACAAAACTATTCCAAGCGCGATGTATATATTACCATGAGAGATGGTGTAAGATTGTATACTTCCCTATACACTCCTAAAGACAAGAAAGAAACACATCCCTTTCTTATTAACAGAACACCCTATTCCATAGCACCCTATGGCAATGATACCTTCAAAGCATATTGGAACACTTACCTGATGCAATATTTTAGAGAGGGTTATATTATAGTTCTGCAGGATGTGCGTGGCAGGTATATGAGTGAGGGGCAATTTGTAGATGTCCGTCCTTTTATCCCTAACAAAAAGAGCAGTTCAGATATCGATGAGGCCAGTGATACCTACGATACAATAGATTGGCTGGTAAAATATATAGAAAATAATAACGGACGAGTTGGAGTATGGGGTATCTCCTATCCTGGTTTTTATGCTACCATGGCTGCCCTATCCGGCCACCCCGCCTTAAAAGCTGCCAGTCCACAGGCGCCGGTCACAGATTGGTTCATGGGGGACGATTTTCACCATAATGGAGCCCTGATGTTGATGGATGCTTTTGGCTTCTATTCAGGCTTCGGAAAGCCCCGTCCATATCCTACAAGACAAGGTGCTGGTGGTTATGATTTTAAAGGTCAAGACATGTATTCGTTTTATCTAAAAACCAAAACAATAGATAGTTTATCTAAACTTATTGGTGATAGTATACAGTTCTGGAATGACCTCTGTAAGCATCCTGATTATGATAGCTTTTGGAAGGCCAGAAACCCTCGCAATTTTGTGCAATATATACCTGATAGTTGTGCCACTTTGGTAGTAGGTGGCCTGTTTGATGCAGAGGACTGCTATGGTGCCTGGAACTTATATAAGGCCATAGAGTTAAAAGCTCATAATGAGAATACCCTGGTTGAGGGCCCTTGGTCGCATGGCGAATGGGCAAAGGACTCCGGAACATATATGGGTAATCCTATATTCGACAGGGCTACCTCAGTTGATTACAGATCGTGGTACGAAAAGGCTTTTTTTGATCGACACTTATTAAATCATAACGATATAAGTAAGGGGAAACAGCTACTTTCTGCTACTTATGGAGAAGCTAACATCTTCATTACAGGTGCAAATAAATGGATTAGCTATCCAAGATATGCCCCATTGTATAATACCGATGGTTTTAGTAATTTATTTTTGCAATCAAATGGTAATCTATCATTTACATTCATTACTGAAACTAAAAAATCAGACTATTACACTAGCGATCCTGCCAAACCTGTACCATTTAATGAAGGTGTTCACACCAGCAGAACAAGGGAATATATGACCGACGATCAGCGTTTTGCAACTAGTCGTCCTGACGTCCTCTCCTATCAGACCCCCATCCTGGATACAGAGGTAACAGTTGTTGGCCCTCTCACTGCAGATCTGTTCGTTTCACTTTCCACCACCGATGCAGACTTTATAGTAAAAATCATAGATGTATTTCCAGACGACTTCAAATATGTAGACAACATTAATGGTCATGGAAATGGAAAGAATTACATTATGTCAGGATATCAAATGTTGGTTCGTGGTGAGGTAATGCGTGGCAGATACAGAAATAGCTTTACGCATCCAGTTCCATTTACACCTGGTGAGATAACAGAAGTAAAATATAAATTACCCGATATTGCCCATTGTTTCAAAAAAGGGCACCGCATCATGGTGCAGATCCAAAGCACCTGGTTTCCTTTGGTAGACAGAAATCCACAACAATTCATTAATATCTATAAAGCCAAACCTGAAGATTTTGTAAAGACTAAGGTTCATATTTACTATGACAGGGAGCATCCATCACATATAGTGCTACCAATTTCAACACATTGATTATTTTGTATATTTGACAAATAACACCAATAACCTAAAGTATAGCTTTAGGCTATTTTTATTGAGATCCAAACAATCATAAGTATCATTTTTAATTGCTATTAAGTATTTAATTTTCAATTATTAAAAATTGTTATTTTAAATTTTACTTTAGACTATATTAAACGAACTGAATCTTCGAACACCTCTACTATCCGGCGAATATTTGATGGCTGAATTTTCCACAATTTTATCTTGTTGGCACAGTTTTAAATTAACCTTAGGTATGACAACAGCTACAAAAGGCACAGGGGTAACGATGATGAGGGGTGCTTGGCCGTACCTGGAATTGACTTGCTTCCTGTGTCCTATTTTTTTGCACAAGAATCATGTTGCAAGCTTAATGTCAAATGAGGACGTTTATTATGAGTTTAGCGGCCAACTATATTTAAATGTTTGCCTCCCAACCCGCTTCAGTTAGGGCAACACTATTATTAAATACTTTTACGAATTTCAGTGTTCTTAAAACATCTATATGTTCTTTCAATGTCGGATATGGATATCCGGTCTCGTCGACCAAAATATCTATAGGTATAGAACACGGATATCCTTGTTGCTTTGAGATTTCCTGTAATTTCTTGTGAATGGCAATGGTAGGCATGAACAACAGCTTTAGCGTTAGAAAACTAATTAGATTCTGCTTGGCCGTTGTTTTACAAATATATCTTAATATCGGATCAGTTTATGAAATAAGACGAATTAAATTATTTTAATGCCCAATAGGGATTTTGGTTAAAAAATCTCGAAATATAGATGTTTAGTTGTCATTTAATCTTTTATTCATATTCATTGTCTAAATTGCGAACATAAATATAATATTACTATAACTATGCTTGACAAAGAGATAGAATTCTTCAAACGTCATAAAGAAGAATTGAAACTTGTATATCATGGAAAGTACATAGTGATAAAAGGGAGAAATGTTCTTGGAGCATACAATTCACACCAGGAAGCTTATAATGAAACTATAAAGGATCACGCTGTGGGTACATTCATTATTGAGAATTTAAGCGCAATATTAAAGCCTAATTAAAGGGGCAATTAAATTACACTTAAAATCTAATTAAAGTTTTTTAATGCTCTTTTTCAATAGAGCAAAAGGGATTTATTTGCAAGCTCATGACAATTTTGAGCTTGGATAATGAATAGCAAATTTAATGTTTGTGCCATATTATTAGTGCTGTTATTATCAAACAATAGCTGTTTTGCACAAAGCTCTACCAACCAAATTACACTCAACAAGCTTACTCCCTGGAATTTCTCTTTAAGCACTCCAGCACAACTTGAAAATGACCAAACCATTTCAGGAGCATTCTCTCTGGTTGTAAAAACAAAAAGCAAAGGTTGTTCCGTGTATGCCAATATTAATAGTTGGTCATATCCTTCAGGGTTTACACTTCCATCTTCTCCTTTAGAAATTCATTATACATCTACCAATTCCCCTTCAGCTTATAATATCGCTACATCACCAATTGCACTCACGTCAAGCAACCAATTATTATTTAATCAAAATAAAACAGGGAGTGCCTATACTTTCTACTATGATATGATCCTGCCAGCTGTAGGTTATGATTGGTATCCCGGCAACTACAGTTTTACAATTACTTTCACAATGACGCAACCTTAATCAGTCCTCATATTATTTGTATTTTCTTATTGCTACCTATTTTAATTTATAAATTTTGTTTTTATTTTAGTGGTTGAAACCTCTAAAACAAATTCTTAAATCTCCTTTGTTATGCGAAAAGTCCTAAAGTTTTTGGGCTACCTCTTACTTATTTTAGTAATAGGTGTAGCCATTTTACTTAGTTATGTAAAGTTGGCACTACCTAATGTTGGCGCTGCTCCTGAGATGAAAGTTGAGATGACACCCGAGCACATTGCTCATGGCCGTTATCTAGCCAATAGTGTTACTATTTGTATGGATTGCCACTCTACCCGCGACTGGTCAAAATTTGCAGGGCCACTTACGCCAGGCACATTGGGCAAAGGTGGTGAGCTCTTCGATCAGAAATTTGGATTTCCGGGTGTGTACTACTCCCGCAATATCACCCCAAAAGGTATCAGCCGTTATACTGATGGAGAACTTTTTAGAGTTATAACTACCGGTGTAGATAAAGAAGGCAAAGCACTTTTCCCCGTTATGCCTTACCCTTATTATGGTCGTATGGATCCTGAAGATATTAAAGACATTATTGCATACATCCGCACACTTGAGCCAATTGATAATGTAGTGCCGAAACCTGTATCAGATTTTCCGATGAATTTTATTCTTAATACCATTCCTAAAAAAGCAAATCTTCAGCCAAAACCATCAAGGTCTAATGAAGTTGCATATGGGGCATATATGGTAAATGCGAGTGCTTGTAGGGAATGCCATACTCAGGTTGATAAAGGACAGATCATTGAGGCATTGGCTTTTAGCGGTGGCAGGGAATTTCCTTTCCCGGACGGTTCTACTGTAAGATCGGCTAACCTGACGCCAGATCTGGAAACTGGTATTGGTAACTGGACCAAAGAAGCATTCCTTAATAGGTTCCATATGTATTCTGATACTAGCTATAAAATACCTCCTATGACCAAAGGTGCTATGAACAGCATCATGCCCTGGAACATGTATTGCCATATGAGTGATGAA
>Ga0207151_1113_pt1 | contig 18971 bp, 13 predicted proteins | sample Alteio_BWMinHeat_29_FD_153523 | JGI IMG/M metagenome (GOLD analysis project Ga0207151, IMG submission 153523) | Enriched cells from forest soil in Barre Woods Harvard Forest LTER site, Petersham, Massachusetts, United States -... | ecosystem: Environmental > Terrestrial > Soil > Temperate forest >... | reverse complement strand
ATTCGGTAGCACTAACTCTTAATATACCATCAGCATCGATCAGGAAAGTTATCTCTACTTTAGGCAACCCAGCGGGCATAGCCGGGATGTTCCCCAACACAAATTCAGCCAGTTTACGGTTATCTTTTACAAGGTCGCGCTCACCCTGGAAAACAGAGATACGCATACCACTTTGCCCATCCTTCTGAGTAGTGTATTGTCGACCAGCTTTGGTTGGTATCTTGGAGTTACGCGGTATCAATACATCCATCAAGCCACCCATTGTTTCTATACCCAGGGAAAGAGGTGTAATATCTAACAATAGCATATCGGTATTATTGCCAGCCAGGATATCAGCTTGCACAGCAGCACCTAATGCCACCACCTCATCCGGGTTGAGGCTATCAAACAATTCCCTACCGAAAAACTTGCTAACACTATCCTTAACCAAAGGCACACGGGTAGAACCACCTACCATTACCACCGCATCTATTTGCGAAGCTTTTAGGCCAGCATCTTTTAAAGCATTGGCACAGCAAGTGATGGTACGGTCGATCAAAGGTTGTATCAGGTTATTGAATTCTTCTTTTGTGATGCGAACTTTTTTACCATTTATCTCACCTTCAAATATATCATTTGCACTGAGGTGTTTTTTTGCAGCCTCAGCAGTAAGCCTTAATTGCTGCATCAAAGATCTGTCTGATGAAGCGGCATCACCAAAACCGGGTTCGGTATCATCTGTTCCTGTTTCTTCCTGCCAGTACATTGCCAGCAGCCTGTCCATATCATCACCACCGAGGTAGGTATCGCCATTGGTTGATAAAACCTCGAAAATGCCATTGGTAATTTTAAGGATAGAGATATCAAACGTACCACCACCGAGGTCGTACACCGCTATTGTTTTTTCTTCATCAGGTTTAACGCCCAGTCCATAAGCGAGACTGGCAGCAGTTGGTTCATTTACGATACGAAGTACATCAAGCCCTGCCAAACGACCTGCATCGCGTGTTGCTTGTCTTTGGGCATCATTAAAATAAGCTGGCACTGTTATGACCGCTTTACTAACCGGCATTTTTAAGATATGTTCCGCCCTATTCTTTAGTTCTTTTAGAATATATGAAGACAACTCGATCGGCGAATAGAACTTATCACCTACCTGCACTTTTACAAGAGAGTCTGTATTGTCATCAATTACTTTGTAAGAAAAGAAACCAGCGTGGGTACCGACATCTTTATATGATTTACCCATCAGGCGTTTAACGGAGTAGATAGTGCGCTCAGGCTCTTTTACTAAAAGGTCATGTGCTTTGGTACCTACTGTAATGTTTCCATAGATATCAAAATGGACAATTGAGGGTACTAATGTTAGTCCGTCTATTTCTCTGAGGGCTATTGGTTTACGATCATCAGAACGTACAATAGCGATGAGGCTATTTGTGGTACCGAGGTCTATTCCGACTATTATTTCTTTTTCCTGTATGCTGCCTGTGGCTATGTTGATGGCTATTTTGCCCATGTGTCTATTTTAAATAAGGGGTACAAAGGTAGGTTGTTTTGGTATTAGGAATTGGGGATCAGGAATTAGGAGGATACTTGTAGATTTTTGAAATGTCGCATTTGTTGTGAGAAAAAATATAGTTTAAACTTTGTGGCTGATGCGGCTAAAACTCTTATCTGGCTGCTTTATTATTTTTTTTGAAATGTTGCAGGGTGAGACATTTGGGATATTTTGTCTGAACCTTTGATTGTAGCTGATTGAATTGATTTAGTTGAGTGTGGTAGCATGTTGGCAGTAGTTGTTTTTTGTCGGTGATATTTGGTTCGTGTTTATTTATTTACTTGATCATGAGCATACTATATGGTTATATTAGCAAAATATCGCTGTCAGAATTTGGCAGTTTCTGTCAGTGAAAGCTTTTTCAGGACAAGACATGGACCTACGCGAGTGTCATCACCCCAGTTCAACATACGCTGAACATCCCCTCTTTATTCGCAAGCATAATAATTTTTCAATTGTGCTCATGAGAAAAGTTCCCAAGAGGGGAATTTGTGATGCAATTTAAGACCTGCATTTAAACACATCCAAATGAAGATATCCACAAATAGATGGGAGTGATTTGAGAATTGAAAAGTAATATTTATTGTTTGTAATCTGGGAGTGATATTTACAAATGTTTTTCGCAAGCGGGACGCTTGAATATTTGGGGACAAAGCAGAGACCTCTACTGGTTGTAGATCTATGACAGCTTATGTAATTTGTTAGTATTCTGCTAATATTAAACAGTTTACCAACCGATACGCTATATTAGTTGTCTTATATCTCAACCTGATAAGTATATATTTGCTGTGTAAATAATAGATATGCGTAAAATTTTTATTTTTCTAAGTTTTGTATTGGTACAAACAATTGCCTTCGCACAAACAGACTATAATAAGCAAGCATGGGAGCTATATATAAAACTGGAAAGCATGACCGTGCAGCTGCATGAAAAAGGTACTGTATGGACGGAGAAATTCAATGAACTGTATAAGATCAATAAAAACTACAACGAGTTAAGTCCGTTGAGACAGGATATCGAGCACCTGATTGATAGTGGTCTAATAGAGATGAACAAAATGAAAGATAAGATACCTGGGTCTAATAATCTGAGGGTTGCCTATATAAAATTATTCAATCTTGAAAAAACGATGGTAGTAAAAGCATATGTACCATTTGAGCATCTAAGCAATTATTCGGCCCCAGAAACAATATCAAACTATTATAAATACCTCTCTATCTATGATAAAAAAGAAGATGAGGAATTGCACAATGTAGATATAGCTAAAATGCAATATGCAAAGAAAAACAAGCTGAAGCTTGAAACACCAGACACACAACCAAACAAATAATATAAACGTATTTTCACATGAGGTCATTAGTTATTGCTTTTTTATTTGCTTTTGTATCTTTTACAGCTTCTTCTCAGACAAAAGAAAACCAAGCAGCTGTTACATTCAATAATAAGATGATAGACATGCTAAAGGGACTAAATGATAACGGTAAAACCTGGGTAGAAGCATATACAACTATAAGAGATAACACCAAGAACTTTGCAGAACTGGAACCAGAACGCAAAAACCTCCAAAACTATATTGATACTAATCTTAAAACACTAAATGCCATGAAAGATGTTGGTGGATCGGAAAGTTATAGGGCTGCAGTGATACATTTTTTTGAAGTAGAGAAAAAACTGGTGGCCGAAACATTTGTACCCTTTGAGAAGTTGAAAAAAACAAGCAGTAAGGAAGAAACAGATAAACTTTGGAATAAACTTTCTGTTGAAGCAACAAAACAAGAAGCTGACTGCTTTAGCAAAATAAAAGATCTGCAAAAGGAATATGCAGAAAGAAATGATTTTGTCTACCAGTAAGTAAATCTATGAAACAATTAATATAATAACATATGAGGGCCACGAAGGGCCCTCTTTAAATTTTAGTCTTCCCGATTTGCAAAAATAAATATATAAGTGGTCTATACTATAAATTATATCCCATTAAATTCTTGAAATTGTTATTTTTGTCCTCCTCCCAAAAGAGATATCCGTGCGTTTAAAGTCTTTGGAAATTAAAGGGTTCAAATCTTTTGCAGATAAGACCCATGTAATGCTTGACCACCCCATTACCGGTATAGTAGGCCCTAATGGTTGTGGCAAATCGAATATTGTTGATGCCATAAGGTGGGTAATAGGTGAGCATAAAATAAAAGCCCTTCGTTCTGAGAACCTGGAAGACCTGATCTTTAATGGTTCTAAAACAAGAACAGGGTCTGGTATGGCTGAAGTATCCCTCACATTTGAGAATACGAGAAACCTGCTGCCAACTGAATTTACTACCGTTACCATCAGCCGTAAGTTTTATAAGAATGGAGAAAGTGAGTATCGGCTAAATGATGTGACCTGCCGTTTGAAAGATATTACCAATCTATTTCTTGATACAGGTGTGAGTACAGACTCTTATGCGATCATAGAGTTGGGTATGGTGGATGATATCATTAAAGACAAGGATAACGCCCGCCGTAGAATGCTGGAGCAAGCAGCCGGCATATCTATCTATAAGGCACGTAAGCGTGAGGCCAAACTGAAACTGGAAGCAACAGAACAGGACCTGAATCGTATTGAGGATCTGTTGTTTGAAATAGGTAATAACTTGAGAACACTGGAAAGTCAGGCTAAGAAAGCAGAGCGCTATTTCCAGATAAAAGAAGAATACAAAGAAGTAAGCGTAGAGCTTGCAAAAGCATCGTTGGAACACTTCAATGATCAATATAAACTGCTGAATGAACAGCACGATACAGAAACAGATCGTAAAGCACAACTGGAAGCTATAGTAGCAACAGAAGAAGCTGCGATAGAAAGTGATAAAGTAAAGCTGATAGAAAAAGAACAGGAGTTGAATGGTTTGCAAAAACAATTCAATGAACTGATAAATAGGGTACGCCAACTGGAAGGTGATAAGAAATTAGCCTCTCAAAGGCTGGAACACCTGAAAGAGCGCGAGAAGAACCTCTCAGACTTCCTGACAGGTGCGGATATGCAGCTAAAAAAACTGGAAGAATCTATTGCTTTTGCAACTACTCAAATAGATGATGAAAGCGTAGTGATGGACAAACTGCGTGATGAACTCGAAGTGTTGCGTAAATCTGTGGATGAGAAGCGTGAAGCCTTTGATGGTAAAAAACGCATAGTAGAACAATTGCGTAATGAATACCAACAAAACCAACGGCGCCAATTTGAAGCAGAAAAGAAAGTTGCAATAGCAGATACATCTGTAATGAACCTGCAACGCAGCATGCAGCAAATAGAAGAGGAAAAAGCACAACGTTCATCGCAAATAGCACAGCTTGGGAATGAACGTAAGGATGCAGAGGGTGACCTGAAACAAAAACAGGATGATCTGAGCCAGATGCTTGCCAAAGAAGAAGAAGTAAAAAACAAAATATTACAAAACCAGGAACAGATAGAATCACTACGTTCACAATTGGTTGAAGAGAACAGGAAGCTGGACTCCAGACACAATGAGCACGACCTGCTGAAATCGTTGGTGGAAAGCCTGGAGGGGTATCCTGACAGTATCAAATTTCTGAGTAAGAATAAAGAATGGAACAGTAATGCACCATTGCTCTCCGATGTATTTGTGGTACAAAACGAATACCGCACTGCACTTGAAAACCTGCTGGACAACTACCTGAACTATTATATAGTTGATAACCTGGAAGAAGCTACCCGTGCAGTACACTTGCTGGATAGCAACAAGAAAGGCAAGGCCAACTTTTTTGTTCTAAGTCATTTTAATAATTACAATGCTACATCAACAACTGCACCTGAAGGAACGATACATGCATTGGATGTAGTAAGTGTAGATGAGCAGTATAAAGTGCTGGCTCAACACCTGCTTGGCCATGTGTACATTACCAAAGAAGGTTCAGACATATCTAATATCAACTTGCAGAATGGCAACGTATTGGTGCAGAAGAATGGCGGCATGGTACGTGGCAAGTATACAGTTGGCGGTGGCTCAATAGGACTTTTTGAAGGCAATAAAATAGGCCGTGCAAAAAACCTGGAAAGGCTTGCCAAAGAAATAGCAGACCTGACTGAAACGACAGCAACCTTCAAACAACATATATCTGATACGCAAAACTTGATAACAGGTTTTAACCAGGAGTTGAACAATATTACGATAGAGCAAACAAGGCAAGAGATCAACCGTTTGCAAAACCATATTGTGAACCTTGGTAACCGTATTGAGAATTTTGAGCACCTGAACCTGACAGGCACCAAACGCCTCGAAGACCTGCAGGACCAATTGAATGATACGCATGACAGCATCAGTTCATCGCGGACTGAACTGGAAGATATTACCGCTCAATTGCAGGTTGTACAACAAAACATACAAACTGCAGAGGCTGAATTCCAAGCTGTAGAACAAGAGTTCAACGAACTGACACAACAATACAACCAGCAAAACATACAATATACCCGCCAGCAGAGTAAGCAGGAAGGTTTGAAACAGGAATTGAGTTTCCGTACGAACCAGTTGAGTGATCTGAAGAACCAGATAACCAACAATAAGGAGCAACTGGAAATAACCAGCGAGCAACTTTCCGAGACTGAGAAAAAATTGCATGGTGGTGATAATGAATTATATGAACTGTTATCGCGTAAGGAAAATGAGGAGCGCAACCTGAATGAAAAAGACCGCGCCTACTATGAAATGCGAAATACCATAGCTGCACAAGAAGGCCAACTAAACCAGAAACGCAGAGAGAAAGAACATGCAGATACTTTGCTGACCAGCATAAAGGATAAGCTAAATGATATGAAGCTAAAACTTGCTGGTATGAATGAGCGTTTGAGTATTGAGTTCAAGGTGAACCTGGACGAGATACTGGATGAAGAACGTTATGGTGTACAAACAGTAGAAGACCTAACGGCAGAGGCAGACAGGATGAAGAAACGCCTTGAGAATATGGGCGAAGTGAACCCTACAGCTATTGAGGCTTATACTGAAATGAAAGCAAGACATGACTTTATTGTAGAGCAAAGAGATGACCTGGTGAATGCCAAGGAGTCTTTGATGTCTACCATACAGGAAGTGGAGAATACGGCGAATGCAAAATTTCAGGAGACATTTGATGCAGTGCGAACCAATTTCGTACAGGTGTTTAAAGCCTTGTTTACAGAAGATGATAGTTGTGATCTGAGACTAACAGACCCTGATAATATAGCGGATAGCGGAATTGAGATATATGCACAGCCAAAAGGTAAGAAACCAAGTACGCTGACACAGTTATCAGGTGGTGAGAAAACACTTACCTCTACAGCATTCCTATTTGCGATCTATCTGATCAAGCCGGCACCGTTCTGTATACTGGATGAGGTGGATGCGCCACTCGATGATGCGAACGTGGGTAAGTTCACACAAATGATACGTAAGTTCTCTGATAACTCACAGTTCATTATTGTAACCCACAACAAGCAAACAATGGCTGCAGTGGATGTGATTTATGGTGTGACAATGCAGGAGGCTGGCGTAAGTAAGCTAGTACCAGTGGATTTCAGGAGTTTGAATTAATCCCCCTAAAACGGCAGGATCAATCAATATTAAAAAAGCAGCCTCAGGGCTGCTTTTTTTGTTAAAGCCATTTCTTAAATGTTAAACTTCCTACAAGAGTATTTGGAATGACACCCATTAACAAAAAGCTTTATTAATATCGTATAAGATTTTTGTTCACCTAAAACCAGACCCGATGCAAAAATTGATATTTCTACTCGGCCTTTTGTTTTTACTCCCTGCGCACTGCTTTGCACAAGAGACCATATCAGGAACTGTCAAGGATAGTTCAGGAAAACCCATTTCAACGGTTACAGTGTCTTTATTAAAAACGAGTGATTCATCGTGGGTAAGATCTGCGGTAAGTGGAGATGATGGGAGTTTTAGTTTTAATGATATACCAAAAGGAGATTATGTAGTTGATGCGAGGTTGATAGGCTACATAGCAAATGTAGTAGCGGTAAAAGGAGTTAGTGAAAACATAGTAATAGTGCTGCAAAAAAATGATAAGACTTTAAAAGAAGTGACCGTAAGTGCCAAGAAACCGCTGATAGAATTAAGCTTGGGGAAGACCATAATAAATGTGGATGGGATGATAAGCACAGCCGGTAATAATGTACTTGAGCTATTAAAAAAATCACCAGGTATCAATGTAGATAACAATGGCATTACCATGGCGGGCAAGGGGGGCGCTATGGTACTAATTGACGATAAACCTACTTATTTATCAACACAAGATCTTATTGAGTATTTAAAAGGCATGTCGGCAGATGAAGTAGCACAGTTAGAGTTAATTACCCAGCCATCAGCCAAATATGATGCTGAGGGTAATTCAGGTATTATCAATATCAAAACAAAGAAGGGAAAGAGAGACGGGTTAAATGGCACGGTAACAGCCAGTGCCGGCGCAACCCTAGCCCGGCCATATGAAGAAGTAAGCTTTCAGAGTAACTATAAAATTAAAAAACTAAACCTTTTTGCAAATGCTTCCTATTTCAACGCCCAGGGTTTTGCGGACTGGAAGGACGTGGAAAATCTCAAAGACAATAACAGCAATATCACCAGCAGTTATAGCGAGCATTCGCACCCGGTAGAAGAATTTTCGACTGAGCAAATAAAGGCAGGATTTGATTATGGAGATCCTAATAAGACACAGTTCGGCCTGAATCAAATGCTTAGCTATCATCCTAACCGCAATGATCTCCCTACCAGCTCTATCCAGAGGGATTACGTGAATGCAGATACGACATTCGGCTCGCGAATGATCCATGAAGGCTTTTACAGACAAAACGTTGCCACTAATTTATATGTCGACCATCAATTTAGTAAAGAGAGTAAATTGAGCATAAATGCTGACTACCTGTACTATTATAAAAAAGAACACCAGGATATTACAAGCAACACTTATAACGCACAGATGATACCGACTGCCGACCCGGTTTTGAACAATACCGTTATTCCTATAACTAATAATATACTGAGTCTGAAAGCTGACTATAATATAATATTGAAAGGAGTGAAGATCGAGTCAGGGATAAAAAGCAGTTATGTTACTGTGGATTATAACAACCAGTATAATGAACACATCAATAACACCTGGATACCAGACACGACACAAACCAATCATTTCATCTACAAGGAAAATACTAATGCCGCCTATGTGCAAGGGAATAAGAGCTTCGGTAGCAATTGGCAGGCACAGGCCGGACTGAGGGCGGAGAATACCAATATAGAGGGACACCAGCTTGTACATGATACGAAATTTACTCAAAGTTATACCTCCCTATTCCCTACAGCTTTTGTGAGTTACAAGGCTGATAGCAACAATCAATTTGAAGTGAACTATGGAAGGCGAATAGCGAGACCGGGCTATGGTATGCTAAATCCATTTATTTTGTATTCGTTCGAATATAACTATACCAAAGGAAATCCTTACCTATTACCGCAGTACACCAATAATTTTGAAATAAAGCATAGTTACAAAAACAAACTCGTAACGACAGCCAGCTATTCTTATACATCAGATGTTATCAGCAATATATTAGTACCAGATGACACAACGCATATTATCTACCAAACCAACCAAAATATAGCCAGGACAGAAACAATTCACGCTTCGATACTATATGATAATAACGTAAAAAAATGGCTTGATCTGACATTGTCAGGCTATTGCTTCTTTAACTACAACAGATCATCTCTAAACAATACCCAAATAAATACGGCGGGTGGCGGTTATGGATTTTCGATACATAGCCGTTTTAATTTCAGCAAAAAATGGGCGGGAGAATGTAACTACCACTATGGCGGGCCTTATTATCCCACCACTAGTTTGCAAATAACGCCCAACCCAAGCGCTATACAAGATGTTTCTGCCGGGGTATCAGGAACTTTCTGGCATGACACAACTACTATAAGACTAAGCTTTGAAGATCAATCGGGTTATACTCAAAGTCAGAATTCTGCGACCTATAGCACCAACTCGAGCTTCCGGGCAAATACGTTTGCACTGAGCATGGCTCTTACCTATAATTTCGGTAAGCAGTTGGAGAACAAGCGGCACAGAGAATCTGCTCCAGAAGAAGCAGGAAGGATGTATTAGTTTTCTCAAACCGCTGAGGTCACAAAAAGTTACATAAAGGTTACGCAAAGTTAAACGATGGAATACTTGCAATCATACATTTGTGGTAGTTTTGCCATATGAAAAGGGGCCTAATTATCTGCATATTGTTGAGCTTTATGTTGCAATCATCTGCACAACAGATCATCAATGTAATGACCTTTAATATCAGGTATAATAATCCACATGACAGTTTGAATAGCTGGCCTAACAGAAAGGATAAACTATGTTCGCAGGTGAAGTTTTACGAAACTGATATACTGGGCGTACAAGAAGCACTTGATGACCAAATGGTGGACCTTGAAACGTGCCTGGTTGGCTATGATTACGTTGGGGTTGGTAGAGATGACGGAAAGGCAAAAGGAGAATATTCAGCAATATTTTTCAAGGCAGACAGATTTAAGATGGAAGATAATGGTACTTTTTGGCTCTCCCCTACGCCATCAGTACCAGGCAGTAAAGGTTGGGATGCTGCATTAACGCGTATCTGCACCTGGGTGAAACTGAAGAACCTGAGAACAGGCAAACAATTCTTTGTTTTCAACACACATTTTGATCACGTAGGAAAAGTTGCCAGAGCAGAAAGTGCTAAACTTATCTTACAACAAATGGATGCCATTGCAGGAGGTTTCCCGGCAATTTTAACTGGGGATCTGAATTCAACACCACAGGAAGAAGCAGTAAAAACATTTTTAGACCCTGCCAATACTTATAAGCTTACTGATTCGAAATCTATATCGCAAGAGAAACATTATGGGCCTGATGGCACATTTAATTCATTTGGGCCAAAAGAGACCTCTAATAACCCAATCGATTATATATTTGTGAATAGGGTGTTTGAAGTGTTGAAACATGCTACCCTATCGCAAAGCTGGCAGGGGAGTTATAGTTCAGACCATTTCCCGGTATTTGCCAGGCTAAAGTGGAAATAAACTACCTTTGCCGTTTCCTGAATTTTGAAGACAGCTTACATAACAGACCTGAAGGTCATAGCCACTACAGCGCAACTAAAAGAAGAAGAAAACGATCATTTTCTGCGTTCTTTACACCATCAAGATGACGATATACTTGATGCTAAAGTGCATAAGATCTATGAGACGGTAAATCCTGCAATAGATTGCACACAATGTGGCAATTGCTGCAAGACACTTATCGTAAACATTACCAAACCAGAAATTAAAAGGCTAGCTGTATATCTTGATATGCATGAAGATGATTTGAAAGAAAAATATATAGAGGAAAGTGCAGCCGGCAATTGTTTTATCAATTCGGTACCATGCCATTTTCTTGAGGGCACCAAATGCGGGATATATGAAGGGCGTTTTACAGAATGTAGAGATTTTCCGCATTTGCACAAACCGGGATTCAGAAAAAGATTCCTGGGCACACTGCTGCATTATGGTAGCTGCCCAATCATTTTTAATGTTGTAGAGGAATTAAAGCATGAATTGAAATTCCTGGAGTAATAGGGTTATTTTGCTCTTTTTGTTTCTTCTTCATTACCTAAAACAGTTTCACGTTCCGGCATCTTGCCACTACCAAATCTCCAGGTGATATTCATACGTATGCCCCTAGAATCGTAATAACCATGGCTGAATTGGGACACGCCGTTTATAACAGATGTAGTTGTTTCGCTTTCTGAACGGAATATATCTGTAAAGTTTAGCGCAAAGACCCATTGTTTATTTGGCGTGGCAAATTTGAAGCCTAATTCCAGGCAATAATGAGCGTTGGTTTTTACAATACCATTATAACCCGGGAACTGGTACCAATACATCAGATCTGCCATTATAGTTCTCGTCTTATTTAGAACAAGCGTATTGTTTGTGTTAAAATTGCAACTTAAACCTTCATTAACAGGTGAGGTTCCGGGATAACTGGAACGTGCTTTATAATAGTATAAAACGACCTCTGTATTGGACTCCAGCCATTTAAGATGAGAATAATTAATCCCTTCAGTAATTCCATAGCCAGTACTATTAATATAATTACTGAAAGTGCTGGCAATAATATTGGTATTTGGATTTATGACTATAATGTTATCAATATCGCTTGTTGTTTGATAGAAGTTCAATGTAGTGGTAAAAATGCTTTTATAGGTGTGTACAAGATCTATATTGTTGGTAAAAGAAGGTTGTAGAAAAGGATTGCCTTGTTGGTAAAAATATGGTGTGCTGTAATACTTGAAAGGGTTTGAGCTCCAGTATTCCGGCCTTTCGATACGCCGGCCAAAGGTTAGTGAAAATTCATTGTCTTTGTTCTTTTTGTATGTAATAAATGCTGTGGGGAAAAGCTTGAAATAACTGTTGGTATTGACCTGTGTATAGGTACGGGAATCGCTTTTAGTTTGGGTGTACTCTCCTCTTAAACCGAGTTCGACATTCCATTTCTCCATTTCTTTACTGGCATTGATATAAACTGCCTGTGTGTTTTCAGAATAGATATAGTGGTCTGTATTACCAGTATCTACATTCGCAATGTTGTTCTGAACAATATAAGAATTGATGGGTGTATTGTTTTTAATAAAAGAGAGCTTACTACCTATATCTATATTGGCAAAATCAAACGGAAGTGACAGGTCTGCTTTGGCAGTATAGACAGTTATTTTTTGATCGGCATAGCTTTTAGTATGTATAGCTGGGGCTGTAGGGGTATTATCTGCCAGGTAAGTAGTTGTGTATACATCTCTGTTTTTAGGGTCATTATAAATAAAATAGTCGGCATCAACCCTTAATTTCTTTCCGGCGGTATCAAAAAAAGTAAGCCAGTCGAGATTAACCGCATGCCTGGATGTACTTTGTTGTGTATGAGTTTCTGTTCTTATAACAGAATCGAGCGTGCTGTAGTTGTTGTAAATAGGGTTGGTAATATGACCGCTAAAATCAGGTTCATTGTAACCGCCATTATATATGAAACCAATCGTTGACCTTGTAGTTAACTTATAATCGACCCCAAGTGTACCACTAATGTTTTCAGCAGATACTCCACGGGTATTATGTTTTCTCCAAGTTTGTGTAGGATAGTAAATGACCATATCTTCTGTTGCCCCATTTACCCCAATAGAAGCTAATACCGAGCTATATAAATTGAATGCTCCTTTTTTATAATTGAGACTTGCACCGATATCTTCAGTTGCGTAAATACCTTGCGCATAAGTGGCCCTAACATTGCCATTCAATCCGTTTTTGGTATTTTTTTTTGTAATAATATTAATGAGACCGGTATTGCCTTCTGCATCATAGCCGGCAGGTGGATTGGTAATGACCTCTATTCTTGAGATATCATCTGCAGAAAGTGATCTCAAAAAATTAGTAAGATCATCACCCGACAATTGCAATAAACGATCATTAAATAAGATCTTGACAGTGCTTTTACCCGTTATACTTATAGTGTTCCCCATTACTTGTATACCGGGAACTTTCTTTAAGACCTCCAGACCGTTTGCTCCTATCGCCACAATACTTGCATCGACATTAAATATCGTACGATCCACCTTGTGTTCTATCAATGGCTTTGAAGATATAATGACAACATCCTTTAAGCTATCGGATAATTTAGTTTGTGCGGCGGTTGTACCAAAAGACGATACAACAAGCATCATGGATAGCCATAACAGAGCAATATACCTGTTTACAAAGGTGAAAATCATACAAGAAGTGGTAAAGGAATTATTGGGGAGTGGTTTATTCAAAATTATTACTAAGTTTTTATACTACATAGACATTCCGTAATATTTTCTTAACAGACAATTCATCTAAGCATAATAAATAGACAAAACACAGTTTATAACTTGCACTCAATTCCACTCCTTGTTATGATCACGCTAATAGATGTGTTGCATAAAATAGGCTTTGACAGCTATAGAACCACTGCCAAAAAGCCTTTGGACTTAAATGTTTGTATTACAACAGATGTCGAAGAGTCTGAAGCTGATTTTTTATCAAAATATGGTTCCGGAAACACTTATTATTTTAGGTTAGAAAGCTACCACCACGGACGAAAACTAGCTGCAGCATTATATCAAAGGATAAAAGGTACCTTACTAGACCTACCTGAGAATATCAAATCAAAATACCCTTTTAACAAAAATCTGTACTTTTTTGTGCATGTAAGAGAGTTGCAGGAAGTAGCTTAATGTAAATTCCTACCGGAAAAATATATCATCAAACAAACCAAGATCGCAACTACAACCAGCAGAACAGGCATATATGTTCTGCGCAGGTCTTGAATTCTATGCTGTTTTAATTGCTCATTAATAAGTTGAACTATATTTACGTCATTTCCTACAAGACGAATACAGGCAGGGGCAATCTCCAACATAGACTTGTATTCCAATACACTGCAAGCTTTTAGTAAGTATTGCACTATCATTCTGTCAGTATCCCTATCATTATAATGCACAAGTACAGCAAGATGAGAGTCGGACAATAACAATAAGACATACTCTTTAAGGGCAATATGGCTCATACGATATGTATCTATTCGTGACATATGTTCTGCCAGTTTTTTACTTTCAGTAAGAATCCAATCTGGCGTAATGGCCTTTTGCTGTTTTGAACGGCTGGACATGCCCGAAAGCCATCTTTCTTCGTCATATTTCTTTCGTTTAGCAGGATGTGAAAGAACCGTATAGGCCTCATTTATCTCTTTGAAATGGATAGCTACCAAGTCATTACCAGGGTTCTTATCTGGGTGGTATTGAATAGCCAGCTTACGATATGCTTTTTTGATATCATCAGCAGCTGCATTTGTAGCGGAGCCTAATATTTGATAATAGTCTTTCAAACTGAGATTGAAGGTAAATGATATTGCAATAATTGCGATGCCGATTCAAGCGTAAGCTAAAAATAGTACATTTATTGTGTGAACAGATCGGGCACTAATTTATCATCTAATACTCTTATAAATTGTTGACCAAAATAAAATTATTCCTTTTTGTTGTGTGTTTTGCATATGTCCAAGTTCATGCTCAAAATATATTACATGCATATATTAGGGATGGCAAAACAAAAGAACCATTACCCGGAGCCATTGTAAATATTATTGGTACACCTCTTGGCAGTGGCTCAAATGCTAATGGATATGTACAACTCACCAATATCCCAAACGGGAAACAATACCTTGAGTATAAATATGTTGGCTATCAGACAAAAACAGATAGTTTGTTCTTCCCGATGAAAACAGACACATTAAACATCTATCTTGATGCTATAGACAATGAAATGGATGTAGTAGTAGTAAATAGTACCCGAAGCAGTCGAACGATATCTGATATACCAACAAGAATAGAATTGATTGCCGGTGATGAGCTGGATGAGAAAGCTAATATGAAACCGGGAGACATCAGAATGATATTGAGTGAAAGTACCGGGATCCAAACACTGCAAACATCTCCAATTTCAGGGAATACGGATATAAAAATACAGGGGCTCAGCGGTAGATACACCCAAATATTAAAAGATGGGTTCCCTTTGTATGGTGGATTTTCAGGGGGATTGGGATTATTACAAACGCCGCCATTGGACTTAAAACAAGTAGAGATCATTAAAGGATCATCTTCTACATTGTATGGTGGAGGAGCAATAGCAGGGTTGATCAATTTAATATCGAAAACTCCGGGTAAAGACCGTGACCTGGAATTTATAGTAAATGGCACATCGGCTAAGGGGTTAGATATTGATGGCTTTTACAGTCAGCGTTTTGGAAAGATAGGTATTACTATTTATGCAGCCAGGAACAGCAATGAGGCTTATGCCCCAGATAACACTATTTTTACTGCCATACCACAATTCACGAGGTACACATTTAATCCCAGGCTGTTTTATTATCCTAATAAAAAAACGGAGATAACCTTTGGTGTCAATTCATCAACAGAAGTAAGAAGAGGAGGTGATGTTAATAATTTGAATACTAACCTTGATACCGTCCACACTTATTTTGAAGATGATTTTTCGAATCGTATCAGCACCGAGTTTCAAATAAAGTATAGTCTGGATAGTTCTTCCAATTTTACCTTAAAAAATAGCTATAGTTATTTCAACCGCCATATCAGCTCACCAGGATATTTATTTGATGGTAACCAACAAAATATTTTTACTGAATTAGACTATTATAAACATACGAACAATGGGGAATGGATCGCGGGTATGAACTATATAGCTGATAAATTCAGTGAGATACAACATACAGCCATTAGTCCACGTAACTATACCCAGAATATATTTGGTGTGTTTATTAAAAACACTATAGACATCAGCCAATCATTTTCATTTGAAGCAGGCATCAGGATGGATCGTATAGCTGTATATGGTTTAGCGCCACTGCCCTTGATATCTATTCTATACAAAATGAACCATCATTTTTCATCGAGGTTGGGAGGCGGATTAGGGTATAAAGTACCGACTATCTTTACTGATGAAAGCGAGAAAATCTTATACCAGGGTGTGATGAGTATTGACCCAAAAACTTATAATCTTGAGAAAAGTGAAGGCATCAATTGGGACATCAACTATAAAGGGACCATCGCGAAGAAATTATCTTATAGCATCAATCAATTGTTTTTTTATACACTACTTACCTCACCTTTAGAATTAACCACATCAGGGAATGGCATATATTATTTTCAGAATCTTTCCAGCCATATAGATGCTCTTGGTACTGAGTCTAACATTAAGCTAAGCTATGGCAGGTTTAAACTATTTCTGGGATATACTTATACCAATGTGTATGCGCACAATCATGATGTAAAAACAGAGCAGATATTGACACCACACCATCATACCAATTCAGTATTAATTTATGAGCAAGAAGGGAAATGGAAAGCGGGGCTTGAAGCTTATTACTATAGCCAACAACTATTGAGTGATGGTACTAAGGGCAGGGACTACTGGCTTTGCGGGTTTATGGCAGAAAAAATATGGAAACGATTCTCCTTGTTCATCAACTTCGAGAATATGCTAAACAGCAGGCAGACCAGATTTGGCAGTATCTATACAGGAACGCTTGCTGACCCGCAATTCAAAGACATATATGCACCACTGGATGGGTTTGTGACGAATGGTGGTCTCAAGTTGAAACTGTAACATGTTATCCGGCATCTTTGTAACGCCAAAGGCATAGACATGCATAAGTGCGATAAGGTGCCCATTTAGCAGATATTTTCAGCATTTTTTCTTTCATGGCTTTTTTATCGGTCATATCAATTTTGTATACTTTAGCCATGGCCTGCTGTATACCTAAGTCATCAACTGCGAATACGTCTTCTCGCCCCAAAGTAAACATGAGTAGCATTTCAACAGTCCAACGACCTACCCCTTTAATTTGAGTAAGTGTCTCAATTATTTCATCGTTGGTCATTTTGTAGAGCTTCTTGTCATCCATCTCATGCGCCAATATGAAACGAGCTACATTTTGTACATAATTTACTTTGGCATTAGAAAGCCCTACACCACGCAATTTATCGAAAGGCGTATCCAATATCTGTTGAGGTGTTGGCTCCTCGCCATTATACAGTAGTAAGAAGCGTTTGTAAATAACATCGGCGACTTTTGTAGATAACTGTTGACTCATGATAGAAGCACAAAGACGAAGACAAATATTCTTGTGTTTCTTAATTGCTGCAGGTTTTGCGGCTAATAAAACCTTATGGAGCTTTTTGTCTTTTGAGAGGTGCTCGATATGAGCTGTGTTTTTTGCTGGCATAGGAAAAGTATAGCATGAAAATAGTACAAGATTAAGAATTAAGCCTGTTAACAAGGGTTTATAGCTAAACTTTATACCTTTATTAGCAGAGAAATTTTGAATTACATGTACATACATGTAATTTTACATTAAATAACCCGCAGTTATGGACCGGAGGAAATTTATAAGGTCGACTGGCCTTTTGGCTGCAGCACAATTAGTAGGTATGTCAGGATTATCAGCATTGCAATCGTTAGAAAGGCATTTATCTCCATCAGCGAGAATGCCGGTATTATTTATAGGTCATGGCAATCCCATGAACGCCATAGAGGATAATGCATATAGTCGCAAATGGCATGAGCTTGGGAAAAACCTGCCAAGGCCACAAGCGATATTATCTATATCAGCACACTGGATAACCAGAGGTACTAAAGTAACTACTACAGGGCACCCTGAAACGATACATGATTTTGGAGGTTTCCCTAAAGCATTATTTGATGTGCAATACCCTGCACCCGGTGCACCGGAACTTGCTAAAGAAACTTCAGAATTAGTTAGCTATACCCCTGTAACCGGTGACGATAAATGGGGGCTGGATCATGGCACGTGGAGTGTATTGTTACCTATGTTCCCGGCAGCAGACATACCAGTAGTACAGTTGAGCCTTGATTATTACCAACCAATGAATTACCATTATGAAATAGGTAAACAATTGAATAAACTGCGTGAAAAAGGAGTATTGATAATAGGCAGTGGCAACCTGGTACACAACCTGATGCAAGTGGATTGGGGCAATACAGGTAAAGTATATGACTGGGCACAGGAATTTGATACTAAAATGACAGATTGGATAAACAAGGGCGATCATCAATCAATCATCAACTATCAAAAAATATTGGGAAAGACAGCAGAGTTGGCGCATCCTACTTATGACCATTTGCTACCTTTATTTTATATTCTGGGGTTGCAACAAAAAGGAGAGCATGTAACATATTTCAATGACCAAATAGACATGGGCTCTATTTCTATGCGATCATTAAAAATTGCGTAGCTAAAAGATAAAAGAGTAATCAAGCAACAGATAAAGCTGCTTTACCTTTTTCGATGAAATACTGTTTTTCGCCTTCAGACATTAAAACACGAACACTACGAAGTCCATTATCATCATATTCAAGTATGGCTTGTAGTTGTTCACCTTCCATAGGTTTATAACAATATTCAAGGCCATCTATAAGTACAGTCTTATTGGTAATGATAATGGAGCCATTATCTGCACCCTGTAAGACCTGCTCAGAACCGTCTGATTGGAAAGAAATAGTTTGTGTTCTCCTGTATGCATATGTTTTACCACCACGGCTCAACATTCTGAACAGGATCACAGCAAGCACTAAAGCGATTAGTAATAGAACCGTTTGCATGAATATATCATTAATTACAAGCCAAAATGTTTCGCTTTATAATTCTCTCCCTTGATCCTATTCGCAACAGTTTCCTGTTATTGGTAGGAAAAATACTACAAAAAAACAGATTGGGCAAGTAATAGCACATGAATATTATAACATATGCTAAAACCAACACAAGTTTACGCTAAATGAATTAT
>Ga0207151_1111_pt1 | contig 19255 bp, 15 predicted proteins | sample Alteio_BWMinHeat_29_FD_153523 | JGI IMG/M metagenome (GOLD analysis project Ga0207151, IMG submission 153523) | Enriched cells from forest soil in Barre Woods Harvard Forest LTER site, Petersham, Massachusetts, United States -... | ecosystem: Environmental > Terrestrial > Soil > Temperate forest >... | reverse complement strand
TCGTAAGGCGCTCGGCGCGAGCCGCCGGGACATCCTGCTGCAGTTTTTGGTGGAAGCGTGTGTGATGTCGGCCATGGGCGGAGCTATCGGCGTGCTGATCGCCTATGGCATTTGTCTGCTGGCAAATGCCACCACTTCCATTCCCATGAATGTTCCCATTTCCGCGGTAATCATCGCAGAACTCATCTCGGCAGCCGTGGGGATTTTCTTTGGTGTTTATCCGGCGCGAAAAGCGGCGATGTTGGAGCCCATCGAAGCGCTGCGGACAGAGATTTAGCGGGGCAGTAAATCACCATGCGAATGGCAATTGGCGAAAACGCTCACATGGCTCTCACCACGTTGCGTGAGAACAAGATGCGGTCTTTTCTGACCGTGCTCGGCGTGGTGATTGGGATCACCGCGCTGCTCTCGGTCGTCGCGGTATTGATGGGCGTGTACAACGACGTAAACGCTTTTCTGAGTGACTTCGGTTCGGATACGCTGTTTATTTTTAAGTTTGATCCCGGTATCCACACTTCGGGACGACTGACTCCGGAAGAACGCACACGCAAGCCGCTTACTCTTGAGGATGCTGAGGCCATTGGGGAACTGTGCCCCGACGTCAAAGCCGTCTCGGCTGCGATAATGCCCCGGATTCAGGAGGATTCGCCTGGCGGGCGTCCGCTGATGAGCGCGCGCTACAAAAACAAGGAAGTAGCTGGAGTGGACTACCACGGAATACTGCCGGCGGATGAAGTAGTGTTCAATTCCAAGGCCGAACGCGGCAGGTACTTAAGCGAGGCGGAGAACTTGCACCGCAGGGACGTGGCGCTCATCGGTCCAGATATAGCCAAGGCGCTCTATCCGGATGAAGATCCGCTGGGAAAGCCGATCCTTGTTGATGGGGTGTCTTACGAAGTGATCGGCGTGATGGCTGCACGCAAAGGTCAACTGGTCAAAGACCAGGCCGCCGACAAAGCGATTCTTGTTCCGTACCGGACCTACCAGAAGCACCGGCCGGGGGACGATGAGAATTTGATTGGCGCCGCCGCCTACCCGGGCCGAATGGTGGAGGCGGAAGACGAGATTCGCGGCGTGCTGCGGCGCCGCCGGAACGTTCCCTACAACAAGCCTGACAATTTTGGCGTTTCCAGCGCCAAGGAGATTGCCGACCAGTTCCGCCAGATCACGGCATCGGTGGCCCTGCTGATTTCCGTGGTCAGCTCCATCGGACTCCTTGTGGGAGGAGTCGGTGTGATGAATATCATGCTGATGTCTGTAACGCAGCGAACGCGCGAAATCGGCGTGCGCAAAGCCATCGGAGCGCGCCGGCGCGACGTCATTTGGCAGTTTTTGACAGAAGCAGTTGTCTTGACCGGGGCCGGAGGAGTTATTGGCGTGTTGTTGGGCTTGGGCATCAGCCTGCTCATTCACCTTTTCGTGCCGAGTCTTCCCTCCGCCGTCCCGTTATGGTCCATACTTTTGGCCGTGACGGTGTCCATGAGCGTCGGCTTATTTTTTGGGATGTATCCTGCGGTGAAAGCTTCGCGGCTCGATCCCGTCGAGGCTTTGCGCTACGAGTAAGTCACGGCCCTCTAGAGAGCCATGACTTACTCGTAGCGAAGCGCGTTCATAGGATCGGAGCGTGTGGCTCGATAAGCAGGCCAAAGACTTGCGGCCAGGGCCACGAAGGCGAGGAAAAGCGCCGCTCCGATCAGGCTTAAGGGATCCGTCGGCTGCAGCCCATAAAGAAGTGATCGCGCGCCGCTGGTCGCGACAACGGTCAGCAGCAAGCCAATTCCGACGCCAAGTGCCAGCAGACCCAAGGTCTGGCGAAGAATAATTGCCACAACATTTTGCCGCGTCGCACCCAGCGCCATGCGTATTCCAATCTCATTGCTGCGCAAGACGATGATGTAGGAGATCACTCCGTACAGGCCGATCATGGCCAGCAGCGCAGCCAGCGCGCCGAAGAATCCCGAAAGCAAGGCCATCAGTCGTTCACGCACCAGCCGGTTCTGAATTTCCGTCTGGAATAGGTGATACTCGATCTTCATTTCGGGATAGAGCGGGCCGAGTTTTTGCCGCACCGCAGAGACCGCCGCCGCCGGTGGTGACGAAAACTGCATGAACACATTCGTGAAGTAGTATTTTTCCGGATACTGTTGCGCGGGCGCGAACGCTTCCGCCTGGATTTCATCCCGCAGTCCACCATACTTTGTATCTTTCACCAGCCCAACAATTTCGTATTCCGTCGAAGGGTAGTGAGGCTCGTTCTGTGTGCGAATGGTCTTTCCCAGGGGATTCCCTCCGCCCAAAAACTGCCGGACAAAGGTCTGGTTTACGATGGCCACCGGGAGCGATTGCGTTGTGTCGCGGTCGGTGAAGTCGCGCCCGGCAACAAACGGGATTTGCATGGTGCGGAAATAGGCGGGACTCACCCAGGTGAACTTGCAGTTGGCTTGCACGTTGGCGGAGCGAACTTCGAGGGAAAAATAACCGCCATCCAGGGGAACGTGCGTCGAAGTCGCCGCGGATTCCACCAACGGGATGGATCGAATTTGTTCGAGTAGCTCGTGCTTGAAGGTTTCGTAGCGCTCGGGAGAAAGATCGAGCCGACGGAAGTTCAAATAGGCCCGCAGAATACCACTCTCGCGGAAGCCGGGATCGAGCGTTTTCAGGTTCCAGAAGCTCCGCACAAAAAGCAGCGCGCTTGCCAGGAGAACTAGCGAAAACGCGATTTGCGAAACCACGAGGGTCTGCTGGAACGAGAACCTTTGGCGCCCCGCGGTCATTCCGCGGCCGCCGGATTTCAGCACGACACCTGGTTGGGTTTGCGAGCAGCGAAACGCGGGGGCCAGTCCGAACAGCAAGCACGTCGTCACCGCCGTAATCGCAGTAAAGGACAGGACTCGCCAGTCAATGCTCGTGGCCAGAGAGAGCGGGTCTTGTTCCGTGCTGAGAAACCTGACTACGGTGCGGCTGAAGAACGAGGCCAAGCCGGTTCCCAAGATCGAACCGCTGACTGCCAGCACCAAACTTTCCAAAAGTAATTGCTGTCGAATCCTTCCAATACTGGCCCCGAGGGCCAGGCGGACGGCCATCTCTTTCCCGCGCGAACTGGCCCTGGCGAGCATGAGGTTGGCCAGATTTGCGCACGCAATGAGCAGCACCAATGCCGTGGTTCCAAGAAGCAGCCACAGAGACGTATCGTAAGTCTTGCCGGGGACGCTTATGCCGCCTCTGCCTGGATAGGCCGTGAGCCTGAAGTTCTTATAGGAATTCAGCAGCGCCGCGCTGTATCCGCTCGGCACAGTGGCCTCGAAAATCCCGGGGCTTGCCGCATCCAATTGTTCCGATGCCTGCTCGAGCGACTTGCCCGCCTTCAGCCGCGCCATAACCTGCAGCCAGAAATAGTCGCGCCTCATGAGAGTGCCATCTCCGGCAACGAACGCGGGAAGCGAGCACGCGGGAAGCGCGACCTCAAATTGTTTTCCAACGTCGAGGCCGAAAAAGCTTGGCGGTGTCACTCCCAATACCGGGGTCGCATGGTTATAAATGACGATTCTGCTTCCGACGACCGAGTCTTTGCCGCCAAACTCACTCTGCCAGAGTGCGTAACTAATGACTGCGCCGGACGTTCCGCAGTCAGGCCGGTCATCTTCCGGTGTGAACAACCGGCCTCTGGCGGGAACGACGCCGAGCACCGGAAACATTTCTCCGCTAACCCAAAGGCCCTCAGCCAGCCTCTCCTGCTCTCCTCGTCCGATGGCATACCGGAGGCTGGCCCAGGCGAAAACTCCGGAAAACGCGCCTTGCTGCTTTCGGATTTGCTCCCAGAGTGCGGAGCTAAGCGCTGTCTCATTCTGGTACAAGAAGTCATGGATTCCGCCTTTGATCTGCACCCTGACCAATGACGACGGGTCCGCCACCGGCAGACCTCGCAATCGGACGGCATCCAGCAATTGAAAGATGGAGGTGTTCGCGCCGATGCCGAGCGCAAGGGTGAGGATCGCGGTTGCCGTGAATGCCGGACTCTTGCGCAGAGTTCGCGATGCAAAGCGCAAATCTTGAACCGCGGCCTGAAACCACGACGGGCCATTTGCCTTGGGCGCATTATCCGGCTGACCGCGCGTTGACACGACAGGTTCGCTGGTAGATTTCTTCAACAGATCATTCCACCCACTCGTTGAGTCGCTCGCCAGCGAAGGCGGCACTCAATTTCCTAGCTCCACACGCCCTTTTCGCATCTTCCCTGGTTAGAAGCGGATGTCTCTGACCGAGGACCCCGAGACTCGACAGAAACTCGTCTCTGACTCCTGCCAGGCAGAAACGAGCGCTTTGTCTTCTAACGTGTTTCTGAGAATAAATCGATACGTGTAGAAGATACAACTGGATTCGGCGGATTTGTTCGAGGCCCAAGCCGGGGCCGGGCTACAGCTTGTCGGGAAAGAGAAAGACCCTCTTCGCGAGTTCAGAGGCGAGCGTTTCCGGGCGGTAGTATTTTTCCAGGATATGGTCGTCCCAGCGCAGGAGATCCGCATTCGAAGAGGAAAATTCAGGCCAGGTTTGCGGAGAGTTGGTCCGCGCGATGCGTTCTCGAATGAGCAGCAGGAAAGCCCAGGTAATCGTCTCATTATAAAGATTTGGCTTTCCGTGCGCGGTGGCGAAGCGTCTTAAAGCGGAAGAGAAATGGCCCAGTGCTTCGAGCGGCTGGTATTCCTGCAAATACAAGAAAGCCATTTTCACATGGTCGCGGTGATGAAAAGCATCGTTTGGCAGCGTGCAGCTTTCAAAAGCTTCCATCCACTCGGAGTCCTTCATGGCCGGTTTGCAGCGCTTCCGTTTTTCGTGTGAGCCATGGAGACGAGCGCGGCCACGGCGTAGACCAGCAATCCTTCTACCCCATACTCACCATGCAAGATATGCAGGAGGGCCGCCAGTCCGAAAATGACGAGCAAAAGGTAGCCGCCGATCGTAGCGGTGAAGGACACTAAGAACAAAACCGCGGCGATGATTTCTGAGCCGCCGAGAACTGGCTGGAGCCATGCGGGCCAGCCCGCCTTGGCGAGGAAATGGGCCGCTGAAGCGGAAAAAATAAATGCCAAAGACTGCAGCACGACCACCAAGCCCAGGGTCCAGCGCAGCAGCGGGATAGAGACTCTCGTGAGGTTCGCGTTCATTTTCGCTTGCCCTTTCTGGGGGGATGACTGGCCCTCGCTTCGGTAAGGCGGTGGCTCGCGCGGGAATCCAGGTCGAGCCCATAGAATTTTTTCAAATCCTTGATGCGCTTCAGGCTTTCGGCGCCGAAGGGGCATTTGCCGTCGAAGGCGTGGAGCACGATGCCCTCCAAGAGATCGCCGAGCGTCAGGTCGTGATATTCCGCGAAGGCCTTGAGCACTTTTAAAATTCGTTCTTCCATGCGGACGCCCGTTTGAACGCGTTCCACGTTGAACTTTTTGTCATCCACCATTGTGACCTCGTCTTTCATTGGTACCAATGTACCAGAGTACCTAAATAACTGCAAGGGGTTGTGGCTCCCGGGCAGAGCTGAGATGCGACGCCCACGAAGAACAGGAGCGGAAGGAATCATGCCATGCAATTCCATGAGCAGAGTGTGAAGAAATCCGCTGGCAAATTGCGCTTTCCACGGCACGGGATTTCAGCTATAAAACGTGGCGTTCACTAGCCATCCATCCGAGTCAAGGGACGCCATGCCTCGCCACAAATACCTGCCGGCCGCTTTCATGCTTTCCGCGGTAATCCTTACCCATTCGCGGGACGAGTTGCGCGCGCAAACTACACCGTCCGCCACAAGCCGCATCGGTGCGATTGACGAGTCATCTTTCGTGGTTTTGGCGGGCAATCGCCATCCACTGGCGGTTCCCGTGAATGATCGCGGAGAAGCCGCCCCCGATCTCCCCATGGAACGGATGCTGCTGGTTTTGCAGCGCGACGCCACATCGGAAACGTCGCTCGAAAATCTTCTCGCCGCGCAGCAGGACAAATCCTCCCCGGACTTTCACGCGTGGTTGTCACCGGCCCAGTTCGGCGCGCGATTTGGCGCTTCAAAAGCCGATCTAGAAAAGCTGACGGCCTGGCTTGCGTCTCACGGTTTTCGCGTGAACCGCGTGGGGCAGGGCGCCATGACCATCGAGTTCAGCGGCACCGCGGGCCAGGTGAAAGAAGCCTTTCACACCCCGATTCACGCTTATTTTGTAAACGGGGAGAAGCACTATGCAAACGCATCCGATCCGCAAATCCCCGCAGCGCTTGCGCCCGTCGTCGCGGGAATAGACACTCTGCATGATTTCCGAAAGAAGGCGGCGATTCATGTTTTGGGAAAGGCCAGCCGCATCGCCAACACCAGCATGTGGCAACCAGACTTCACCTTCAGCGGCGCGGCAGGTGTAGAACATTTTCTCGCCCCCGGCGACTTTGCCAAAATCTACAACACGGCGACGCTCTATCAGAATGGAATCGACGGAACCGGGCAAAGCGTCGCCATCGTGGCGCGGAACAACATCAATCTCTCCGACGTGCAAATTTTCCGCATCGCCTTCGGACTCCCCATAAACGACCCACAGATCCTTCTCGACGGCCCGGATCCCGGCAACTCAGCCGGTCCTGAAGAGACGGAAGCCGATCTGGATGTGGAATGGTCGGGCGCGGTCGCGCCGAAGGCCACCATCAAATTTGTTGTTTCCGCCAGCACCAACTCGACGGACGGCGTGGATCTCTCGTCCCTGTACATCGTGGACAACAATCTTGCGCCCGTGCTCAGCGCCAGCTTCGGCGAATGCGAACAGACTCTCGGCCAGACGGAAAATACTTTCTTCAACAGTCTTTGGGAGCAAGCCGCCGCGCAGGGCATCACCGCCGTGATTGCAAGCGGCGATAACGGCGCCGCCGGATGCGACAACGCCAATCAATCCGCTCCTGCCAGCCGGGGCCTCGGGGTGAACGGCCTTGCTTCCACGCCCTTCAACATTGCCGTCGGCGGCACGCAGTTCAACGAAAACGGCGCTGACAGCACGTACTGGTCGGCAACAAACGGGCCCGACCAGTCTTCTGCGCTCGGCTATATTCCAGAAAATGTCTGGAACGAGAGTTGTGCCGACCCCAACGTTTGCGGCGCCGCTTCGCTGTTTGCGAGCAGCGGCGGCGCCAGCACGCTCTACGGCAAACCTTTTTGGCAAGTCGGACCCGGCGTCCCGAATGATGGGAAGCGCGACCTGCCGGATGTTTCGCTCGACGCCGCCGCGGGCCACGACGGCTATTTGTTATGCCAGGATGGTATTTGCACGACCAACGCCAACGGACAGCTCGTCAACGCCGAGCTCGTCGGCGGCACATCGGCCGGCGCTCCCACTTTCGCCGCCATCATGGCCCTCATCGCGCAAAAGATGAATTCCCGGCAAGGTCAGGCGAACTTTGTTTTGTATTCGCTGGCCGCCGGACAGAATGCCGCCAACTGCAACTCTAGCTCTCCTCCCGCAGCTCAATGCATTTTCAACGACATCACAGTTGGAAATAACAATGTTCCCGGACAAGTCGGCAACCCCGCGACAGCCGGATATGATTTGGCCACCGGCTGGGGCTCCGTCCATGCCGCGAATCTTGCCGCGAATTGGCAGAACATAACCTTCCGCTCGACATTGACCACCCTGCAACTTTCGCCCACAAGCCTGACGCACGGTCAGCCGGTAACGGCTTCTGTGACCGTAGCTCCGGGTGTTGGCGCGGGAACACCCACGGGTGATGTGTCCCTTCTCGCCGCAGGCTCCGAGGGCGTGAATCTCGGCAATCTGAGCAACGGGACGGTATCCGGAAGTGTGCGAACCTTGCCCGGCGGAACGTACTCCGTCACCGCCAGCTACGGCGGGGACGCTACGTTTGGTCGGAGCATCTCCACGGGCGTGCCCATCACCATTAGTCCAGAAGCCAGCAGCACGGCATTCTCCGCATTCCTCGCCGGTCAGGCGGGAAAGCAGTCTTCCCCAGTCAACACAACGTATGGCGGCTTCCTCGATCTCGAGGTTAGCGTTACGGGAGCTTCGCAGCACGGAACACCCACGGGAACAGTCACTTTCTCGGACACCTTCAACGGGAATACCAGCACCTTGCTGGGCGTTTCTCTCAATAGCCAGGGCAACGCCCTGGTCCAGGAAACCAAGCTTGCTCTTGGAAACCACACCCTCAACGTCAGCTATTCCGGTGACGCGAGTTTTTCCGCAAGCAGCGGGGGTCCGATCATCGTCCGTGTTGCCAAGGGTCCGACCCAAACGATTCTCTTCATTCCCGCCGGAGCTCTGCCGAATACTTCCGTTGTTCTCCAAGCCATCGTGCTTCCGAATGGCACGATCGATCCCACCGGGACCGTCCAGTTTTTCACTGGGAAAACGGCATTGGGGAATCCTGTCCCGGTGAAGAGTTTGGTCGCCACCCTGACGACCACCCAGCTAACCAACGGCTCGCACAGTATCACGGGCGTATATTCCGGCGATCCGAACTTCGTCGGTTCCACGTCCGGCGTGGCCACGATCGTCGTCGGCAATCCCGATTTTCTAATTTCAGCCAACCCAGGAAATGTGTTGATCTCTGGAAGCGGGCCCGGCACCACAAACCTTTTGCTCACTCCCGGCCCTGGCCTGGGCTTCGTTGGAGCCGTGTCGCTCAGTTGCTCCGGACTCCCTCTGGGTTCCTCATGTACGTTCCTGCCTGCGCAGCCCAGCCTCGATGGGTTTAATCCCTTGCAGGTGGCCCTCAACATCAGCAAGCCGCCCGCCCAATCGTCTGCCATCCGAATGGCTCTTGACAACTCCGCTCGGAGACTCTCGAACGCATTCCGAGGCGCGCTGCTCGCCTGTATACTGCTTGTCACGTGGCCCCGGAAGAAGCGTTCGTGGCGAGCCGGTGCGTTATTAATCATTGCTGCGTTCTTCAGTGCGGTGAGCGGATGCAGCGGCGGCAAAAGCGTGTCTCCCGTGCAGGGCGCGCCATCCACGAATTCTTTCGTTGCGACGGTGACCGCCAGCGCAGGCGCGGGAGCGCAGGCCGTCAGCCACACCGTCACGCTCGCCGTCACCGTGCAATAGGCCGTTGCGCCCGTTCGCCCATGCGAGAATTCCCTGGGTGCTACGGCGACCTCCGTCCCTCGAAGCCCAAACCTCGGCCCCTCGGCGGGCTTTGAATTAGCCGCCCTGGCATCGCGCAACAGCTTCCAAGGAAAGAAGCGCCGCACTCCCTCTCAGGGGAGGAGCGGCGCTCTTGAGGGTTCTGGCTAGTGGTTCGAGGCGCATGCTGAGGAACTACTGTAGGTGGGCACCGCTTCGCGCGGGTCCGCTGGGAGGCATCGCCATGGGCTTCCGCGCAAATCTTTTCGATCCTGCATCGTTCGTTCATCCAGCTCGTCCGCTTAACAGCTGAGAGCTCTGCGATTCGGCTTTTCTAAGCGCTCTTCCTAGGTGCAAGGCGCTTGCCAAATGCTGCTGCCGCAAGTTCTGCAGTTTCCTTGGCCTACGAATGTCCGTGAGGAGTAGGCCTGCACGAACACGGGACACTGTGCCTTTGAGGAACAGCACGGAAACAGCAATGGCTCGGCGCAAGCACTTTCCGTTGCGAAAGTTGAGTCTGGTTTGCTGGATGGCTTGGTGGAGGGAGGATCTCAGGCCGCCGCGCCACCGCTTTTTTCGCGAGCACAGGTTTCCTGCCCATCACACTTCAGATAGCGATAGAGACTCGTTCGGCCGATTCCCAGAATCTGCGCGGCCCTCAGGCGATTCCCTAGGCACAGCTCGAGCACCCTTCGGATGTGCGATTTGCGCACTTCGTCGAGCGAGAGCGGCCGCCAGTCACCACCCTCTGGCCTGCTGCGCGGATCCCGGTGCTGCAAGTGCTCCGGCACGTCCGCAAGATCGATGAAATCGCCTATCGCGGTTATCGCCGCGGTCGCGATCACGTTCTCCAGTTCGCGCACGTTCCCCGGCCAGGCATATTGCAGCAGCACAGTTTGCGCCCGCCGCGTCAGCCCGGAAATACTCTTCCCGTACACGTCGTTATATTTTTTGAGAAAATAGTGCACTAGCAGCGGAATATCTTCGAGCCGCTCCGTCAAGGACGGCACCCGAATCTGAATCGAACTCAACCGGTAGAAAAGGTCCTCCCGGAATTTGCCCGCCAGCACTTCCGCCCGCAAGTCCCGGTTGGTCGCGGCAATCAGCCGCACGTTGACCTGCCGCACTTCCGGTGACCCAACCCGCTGGATCTCCCGGTTCTGGATCACCCGCAGCAGCTTGGCTTGCATCCGAAGTGACGTCTCGCCAATCTCATCCAGAAAAACCGTCCCGTTATCCGCGTACTCAAAAAGCCCCGGCCTGGTGTCCGTCGCCCCGGTAAACGATCCTCGCAGATGCCCAAACAGCTGGCTCTCGAGCAACGTGTCCACCATCGCCGAACAGTTGCAGATCGCCAATTTCTGCTCGCTCACCGGACTGATGTTGTGTATCGCCCGCGCGACTAGCTCTTTGCCCGTCCCCGTGGACCCCACCAGCAGCACGTTCGTGTAGTGCTTCGCCACCTTCCGCGAGAAATCAAAAACCTCCAGCATGGCCGGGCTTTTACCCACGATCCCGTGAAACTCCAGATCCTTCAGCAGTTGTTCCTCGAGCGCCCGCACACGTTTCCGCTGGTCGTAAATCGTGGCCACCTCGTCCAAAGTTCTCTTTAGACGTGTGCGGTCAATGGGCTTTGGCAAAAAATCCGTAGCGCCCCGCCGGATGGCATCCAGTGCCGATTCCAGCGTGTATTCCCCGCTCATCACGATTACATGAATCCCTGGATCGCTCTGCAAGGCGCGATCGAGAAACTCATGACCGTCCATCCCCGGCATACCTGCATTCGCCAGCACCAGTCGGCACCGCCCGGAACGCACCAGGCCTAAAGCCTCCTCAGGATCCGAGGTGGTGATGGACTGGTAGCCCATGTCTTCCATAACCGAGGAGAGCAAATCCGATTGGGTGTGATCGTCGTCCAGAATGCATGGCGTCAAGGAAGTCTTCGGCGCCACCAGTTCAGCAGTCTTGCTAGGTTCTTGCCCCACGAGGACTACCACTCGCAACGCTTGTGCCATCCGTCCACCTTTCCCATTTCTTGCGGTGGGCTGGCCTGTCCCTGGTCCCTGTCATAACAACAACGCATTATCTACAATAGAATGAGTAGTATACAGCCGCCTCCCCGGGACAAGTCCTCCTTTGTATGCACACGGCCCTTCGGGCCGGAGCGCATCGGGAAGCCCTCCAGTGACTTTCATATTGGGCTAGAGTGTCGTTTCGGTGCGGAATTACGCCGTTTCACTGCCCATGCGGCATTTCTCCTGCATTGCGACTCCGGCTCCGGCTAGGCTGCGGAGCTCTCGTGCTCTCTCCGACGTGGAAGCACCGTGTTGAGCCGGAATTGGTGCAGCCCACTCTCTGTTCTTCGAACCCATTTTGCTTCATAAACAACAGGGTCCGAACGGTCGGACTCGTCAAACTGCAGAAGCCTTACCAGCAATACGGCGTTATCGTTGAGAGCCCGCTCTAGCGTGACCTGCTTATCGGACTCCTCCCACTCGAGTTCGCACGTCTCCACAAAGAAATTCTCGGTGCGATCCCAGCCAGACACTTCCACGGCATACCAGCGCGTAACAGGAAAATGGGTGTAGCGAAGCATCGCGAGCCTCCGCAGTACGGAAAAGCAGGCCAAGACCCACTCGCCATTTTTCATAACTGACTGAAAATAAAACGCTTAAAGAAAATCTAGGGTTTGGGCTTCTTCCGGGAATGTTCGCCGGAGTGACACTTCTGCTTGGAGTGTTCAGATTCGGTTCACTAGCTGTAGCTAGATGTTTCCTGGGAGAAGCAGCCTGGTCAGGAAAGTGTCTATCGGGTCGTAGATGTAGCGAAACACGAGAATGCCCACAAGCAGCCCCGCCATGGCCAGGCTGTTCCCGCGCAGCCAGTCCAGGTAGCGCTGTGCCGTCTTTTCACTCATAAAGAGCAGAATCACGGTACTGCCATCGAGCGGTGCCACCGGAAGCAGATTGAACGTCCCCAGCAGCAAGTTCAGCGAGAAGAAGATCAGCAGCGTGGTGGCCGCGAAATCACGATGGCCGGTGACCAGGTCGGGATGAAACCAGCCTGCGGCGTTTCCCACTTGCAGGGAAGCTACAGCGAGAAGCATCAACGAAAAATTTGCCGCTGGCCCGGCCAGTGCCATCCATCCCGACCGCCGCGGATGCCGCCGCTCCCAAAGCGGGTCGAACGGCGCGCTCGCCCATCCAAACATTCGGTCCATGAACAAGAACGAAATAATCGGTATAACCATCATTCCCCAGGGTTCGCGCCGCATGTGCGGCACAGGATTAAGCGACACCTGCCCGCCTTGGGCCGCCGTTAAATCGCCTCCCATCTTGGCGACCAAAGCGTGCGCCGCTTCGTGACAAGTCGTCGAAAACAGAAACGCGATATACCAAATGAATCCGGAAACGAGACGATCGGGAGTGAGATCCGGCAAGTGATTGGGCCCTTTCCTCAGCTCAGCCCCAAGCAGACTAGAGGTTGTCACCTTGCTTTGCAAGCTGCGCCACTTCCAACCGCGCCGGCGGAAGAAATGCGCGGTAGGTGGCGTCAGTGATAGACTCCAGGCATGGCCACCAAGAATAAAACGAAAAAGCAGATCAAACCCAAGAAAGCCCTGAGCCGGAAAGCAGCGGCCAAGCCAAAAGCGAAGAAACTTGCGCCTGCCAGCAGGAAGTCACCTGCAAAAAAGAAGACGCCACTTAAGAGAGCCAAACCGCGCGGCAAGAGCGAGGGTGCAGACACCGTCGTGTTCGAGCCCACGGGTCTGGGCGCGCGCTCGGGTGGCCAGTCCGGCGATCTGCAGGGTTTGTCAAACCGCGCGGGCTCGGATTCGGAAAGCGTGGACGAATTGCTCGAAGAAGGAAACGCCTTCGAGGCAGAAATCGTTAAAGGCATCGAAGACGTTCCCGATGCCGATGAAGGTGAGGTAAGGACGCACGAAGTCCCGGAAGACGACGTTCCGGACGAGTATTTGGAAAAAGATCAGTGAGCAGCACAGCAAACCCGTAAGCCATAGACGGACGCTGAGGAGAAGGGATTCGTCACTCGATGAAGATTCACAAAATCTTGTTTGTGTTCATCACGGTCGTTTTGTTGGCCGCTGCAGCGCATTCCCAGAATGATAAATCCTCAACAAGCCCCTCGCGAGACTCCGCCAAACCTTTTCTCGGCCGCTGGGACTTGACACTGAAAGCCCCCGACCGCGAATATCCTTCCTGGCTGGAACTGCGCGAGGAAAATGGCCAGCTCAAAGCCCAGATGGTGGGCCGCTGGGGAAACGCCCGGCCGCTCCCGAGTGCCGAACTCTCGAACGGCCATCTGAAGTTCGTCTCCCCCAAGGAAGAGGAAGACAGTAAAACCGACCTGGTGTTCGAGGGCACTCTGGCCGGGAAAATTCTCTCCGGCACTACAACCGCCCCCGACGGTAAAACGTGGCAATGGACCGGCCGCAGAGCGCCCGTTCTGAAAAGGACCAGCCAGCCAAACTGGGCCTCCCCGATTCCGCTTTTCAACGGAAAGGATCTGGCCGGGTGGCACGAAGACAAGCCCGGCGCATCGCCTGTGTGGAAAGTAGAAAATGGAATTCTGGTGAGGCCCGACCGTGGCCCTGAGTTGATCAACAGCTCCAAATTTGAAGACTTCAAACTTCACGTTGAGTTCAACTGCGGCCCTGAATCCAATAGCGGCGTGTATCTCCGCGGCCGCTACGAAGTGCAAATCGAAACCGATTCCGCCGGCGATCCTGCGAGTCAGCGCATGGGCGGAGTCTACGGTTTTCTCGCTCCTTCGCCTGAACCTGCGCGCACGCCGGATCAGTGGCAGACCTACGACGTCACGCTGATCGGCCGCATGGTTACGCTCGTCCTTAACGGCAAAACCATCATCGACAACAAGGAAATCCCTGGTATTACTGGCGGCGCCCTTGATAGCCACGAAGAATTGCCCGGCCCCATCTACCTCCAAGGCAGTGAAAAAGGCCGCGTGATGTTTCGCAACATCGTCATCACTCCCGCGACCAAGTGAACGCCTGTTTTTGGATACGCGGATTTCGGCAAAGAGAGTCGATAGGCGATCAAATTGGCGCGGCGTGCTGCCGGAGCCACGGCTGCATAGTCGATTTGCTCGCTCGCCCGGCCTCGTGCGGACCCATCAGCCAGTTGTATGCTTCCAGGTCAAGCTTCACGGAAGGTCATGCCGGGCGGGAAAGCGTGGAAATCAAGTTGAGGAGGTCTTGAGGTGACCTGATGGAGACTCTCCTTCAACCCTCCTAGCCCGTCGAAGCTGAGCTTGGCGGTCTCACATCCTTAAGTAAATCGCATGGGCGCAATCTCTGTGTTTCCGTCTCCATCCTGGTCTGATCCCTCGCGCGCAACTCTTGCACGAGTTGCGATTTCGCGGTACACCCATGTCGAAGCATAGTCATTCCAGCGACGATTCGACGACCGCAGCAGCAATTTCTGGAGGAGTTCCGATGCCAAGATACTTGCGGTTTGTCCTCGCGGTTTCTCTCTTAGCGACACCGCTGCTTACCAGGGTCGCCGCTGGCCAGGAACGTCCCATTGTTTTGAAGGCCGCGACTGTTCTCGACGGCAAAGGTCATGTGCTGCGCAACACGGTTATCGTCGTCGAGGGCGGAAAAATCACCCGTGTCGGCGGTGAGCCGCCAGCCGGCGCGATCACCTACGACCTCTCCGACCTGACCGTCACTCCCGGCTGGATTGACACGCACGCGCACATCGTTTGGCACTTTGATAATGGCCGCCTCGCCGGGAAAGACGAGCCTCCCGTGCGCGCGATGCTCTACGCCGCGGATAACGCCATCCTCACGCTCAATGCTGGCTTCACCACGATCCAAAGCCCCGGGTCGCCCGAAGACAGAGACTTGCGCGACGCTATCGCTCGCGGAATCATACCCGGTCCGCGCATGCTGACTTCGCTCGAACCGCTCGACGAAAAAAGCGGCCCGCCAGAAAAACTACGCGAACTGGTGCGCGAAAGAAAACGACAGGGCGCGGACTTCATCAAACTCTTCGCCTCAAAGAGCATCCGCGAAGGGGGCACGCAGACCATGACCGACGAGCAGCTCACATCAGCCTGCGGCGAAGCCAAATCCCTCGGCTTGCGCACCATCGTTCACGCGCACTCCGCGGAATCCGCCAAGGCCGCAACGCTCGCGGGCTGCACGACAATCGAACATGGCGCCTACGTTACCGACGACGTGTTCGCGCTCATGGCGCAGCACGGCACCTATTACGACCCGAACATTGGTGTGGTCCTGCAAAATTACCTCCAAAACAAAGAAAAATTCCTGGGTATCGGCAACTACAACGAGCAAGGTTTCGCCTTCATGCAGAAAGGCATCGCCATCGTCCTGGATACTTTCAAGAAAGCGCTGAAACACCAAGATCTGAAGATCGTCTACGGCACCGATGCCGTTGCCGGCGCCCACGGACGTAACTATGAAGAATTCATCGCGCGCGTGCGCGACGGCGGCCAAGACCCCATGGCCGCGATCATGTCGGCAACTTCCATCTCCGCCGAGTCCTTGGGCCTCAAGGACAAAATTGGCGCCATCGCTTCAGGTCTGGACGCCGATATCATCGCCATGGGCGGCGACCCGCTGTATGACCCCACCGCCGCTCGCCGCGTCGTTTTCGTCATGAAAGCCGGCAAAGTGTACGAGAATCTCGCACCCGGAGCGAAACGCCAGGAATCCCACTAGTTACGTGGCCGAGACACGGCGCTCTAGCGCACCAAACTCCACGGGTAAATCCCCACATTGATTTTCATAATGAAATAGCTGAACCCGCCAGCATCGGGCTTCGGTTGATGTGGCGTGTCCGGCGGTATTAGCAGCCAGTCGCCCGCCTTGACTCGAAACGTTTGTCCGTCAATAATCGGTTGCCCACGATACTCACCAGGCACGGGACCATCCTTGTCCACCAAATTCTGCCGGTTGGCGATTTTCCCGCCCACGATCATTTCGCCGGTCCCGCCAGTGATCACATAAAAATCGTAAGCCCCAGCATGCATTTCCGCGTCGTCCCACACGCTGTTCACTTTTGTCAAGCTCGGCACGGGCTGCTCGCGATGCATGCGGTACAGCATGAACATACTAAAATTCCGCGTCTGGATATGCACCGGCCCGCCCCCGATCGATTGCGATCCTCCGCTTCCGGCTTGGGCGACCAATTTCGCGGCCCTTTCCGCGAGCTCTCCGTGCGCCTTTTTTATGTCGTCGATATTCCAGTAGGTAGTCGGGGGCGCATCGGGGGCCAGCGCCGGCTGCCGCGGCGAGTTGTAGCCAAACGGCAGCACTTCCGCTCTATTTTCCGCCTTATTCTCCTGAGCCGCAGCGCTCGGAACCATCGAAAAATCGTCGAAGTGGCCACGCAAGACTTGCTGGGGAGTTGGTTTTGTCGCATATCCCGCGACATAGCCGGCGAAGGCCGCCGCCAGCACCATCACGGGGATCACTATTTGTCTGTATTGCATGGGTCTAGCCTCCGTTAAGGCATCTTGCTGACCAGCTGCGGTCCGAAAGACAAGTGCCTGACTACTTCTTTTGATCCGGTCTCACTGCTTCGAACCAAATCTCTTTCAGAAACTCCGTCTGCCGCGAAAGTTCCATTTTCCCGGAAGGGAATTTGTTTGCGCTCAAGACGAACGCGAGAACGTCCGCGTTTTGCTGCCGGTTCAATTTGCCCGGCGCGTTTTGCGGCATCGTTTTGCGAATTCGTTCGAACAACTCGCCCAGCGTCAATCCGTTCCAATTAGACAGAAAGGCTCCGCCTGTCAGCGGCGGCGACGATTCGCCGCCTGCCAGCGCAACTCCATGGCAGCCCTTGCATTCTTTTTGATACAGCGCCTCGCCGCGTTTCGCCTGCTCCTCCGTGTACACGCCGTCCCACACCGAGCGCGTTTCCGTGGCGGTTGATTCTTGAGCGCGAAGTATGCTCCGTGCAGCCGCAATGGACAGCAGACAAGCGCATGCCGCCAAGGTGTTCCGGAGTTTCACGCCGCCTCGCTCATTCGCCCGCCGACGGCAACGTGAAGGCAATGTACTCGCCGGAGTACGGCCCGCCGCTCACCGCCACCACGATGTACTGCTTGCCGTTCACCATGTAGGTCATCGGCGAGCCGCTCTGCGGTGCAGGCATATACACGGCGCCAACTTCTTTCCCTGTAGCTTTGTCATACGCGCGCAGCATCGCGCCGCGCGGATGATCGGCCGTCGTAGTCACCTGTCCTTCGCCGGCAATCACCAGCGTCTTGGTGATCAACGTCCCGATGTTGTACGTCTGCTGACCGGTTCGCGCGATGTTCCTGCCCTTAAACGGCGGGTAATTTCTCACTACATCTGGAGTCTCGCCGTGCGCAATTTGCCAGACGATTTTTCCTTGATCGAGACTAATCGCGGTGATCGTCCCGTACGGCGGCTTGATCAACGGAAGGTCATCCACGTTCAACCGCACAAACCCACCGCCCGATGCCTTCTTCGGAGGCCTCGGCGAGTCCGCGCCCGCGTTTTCTCCCGGTCCTCTCAGGATGCCTACTTCCTGCCCATCCACTCCCGCGATGTATTTCAAATCGGAAATCTCCCTGGGAGCAGGCACCAATCCAATCGGCTCCACGCAAGCGTTGCAAGCATACGCATAGACGATGTGCGTTTCGGGATCGTACGAACCGCCTGGCCAATTCGTTCCGCCGGAAGCGGTCCCGAGCGTTAGCGTTCCCAGCGGTCCATCCGCTTTGCTCGCCACCGGCGGCGTAAACACGGGACCCAAGTGGTATTTGGAAACAATGGCTCTCGCCTTCTCACGAAGTTCAGGAGTAAAGTCGATCAGATCGTCAACGGACACGCCATTTCGGCTATAAGCCGGGGGCTTGGTCGGGAAGGGCTGTGTTGGCGAATACCACTCGCCGGGCACGCTCCCCACTTCCACTTTGCGCTCTTCGATGGGCCACACCGGTTTCCCCGTCACGCGATCAAAAACATAAAGAAAACCTTGTTTCGACGGCTGTGCCACGGCCTTGACCGGTTTGCCGTCCACCACAATGTTCGCAAGGATCGGCGCCGAAGAAATATCCATATCCCACAGCGGGTGATGAACCAATTGGAAGTGCCACTTTCTTTGGCCTGTCTTCAAATCCACGCAAACCAAACTCTCGCCAAACAAATTGTTCCCCGGCCTGTGCCCACCGTAGTAGTCGCTCGTGGGAGATTCGACCGGAAGATAGACCAATCCGAGCTGTTCATCCACGGTGATTTGCGTCCACACTCCCGTATTGCCGGTATACTCCGCGGAATCGTTCAGCCAAGTGTCGTAGCCGAACTCGTCTTTGTTCGGAATGGTGTGAAAAATCCACAGCCGTTTTCCCGTGTGAACGTCAAACCCGCGCACATAACCTTTATTGTTGCGCATGCTCTTCGGGGTCATGCCTTCGCGGAACCGCTTGCCAAACTGGAAACGGCGCTGAAGCTGTTGCGGGCAGGCGGAGTCGACGAGTATGGGCCGATGAAATACGCGCTCAGCCTGCAGATGGGTACGCGGCAATTTTATCAGCGGCCGCCAAACTCCGACGTTACCGAGGAGCAGAAAGCGAAAATCAAGGAAGCATTGGACGAAATCAAGAAAATGGGGTGAGCGCCGCTCGCCAGCTAGATTGAGACGCGGATTGGTGTGGAGGATTGAAAATGCTTGGCAGAACACGGATCGAACAGCACAGAGGTTGCTTGCCGGAAAGCGCTGCGCTGATCGTTGGCTTCCTTTTAGGGCTGGCATTTCTGCCTTCGCTAGCCGGGGCGCAGTATCGGGCTAGAGACACGGAATGGCCGAGTTATGCGGCCGACCTGGCGGGCACGCACTATCGTCCGCTGGACCAGATCAACGCTGCCAATTTCAGCGACTTGGAAATCGCCTGGCGCATCAAGACCGATAATTTTGGCAACCGGCCGGAATACAAGCTGGAGGGCACGCCTCTGATGGTGAACGGCGTTTTGTACGCGACGGCGGGGTCGCGCCGCGCGGTGATTGCGCTGGATGCGGCGACGGGGGAATTGCTTTGGGTGCATGGCGAGCACGAAGGGGCGCGCGGCGGAGCTGCACCAAGGCAGCTTTCCGGGCGTGGTTTGGCGTATTGGTCCGACGGAA